>Ga0163144_10000974_pt1 | contig 67801 bp, 53 predicted proteins | sample OliLak19BULKMAT1_FD_123175 | JGI IMG/M metagenome (GOLD analysis project Ga0163144, IMG submission 123175) | Freshwater microbial mat bacterial communities from Lake Vanda, McMurdo Dry Valleys, Antarctica - Oligotrophic Lake LV.19.BULKMAT1 | ecosystem: Environmental > Aquatic > Freshwater >...
AAATCGCTTCGCGATTCCCACATTCCCACAGTCTCGACGATGATGTCGCTATTCACACCCAAAGAAAGGACCCGGACACCACCCCCTACCCTTCAGGCTCATCCTTCAATGAGAAAATGCTGTTTGCTCCAGCAGCTTGCGGTATTGGAGGTCGGTGGTCAGTGAGTTGCGGCCGCGGGCGATGTGGATGGCGGCGCGGTGTTCGAGGGTGCGCCGGCGCTGATGGCCCATGCGCCGTTGCGGGAGTAATTGGAGGCGGCGACAATTAGCCATAGGTTTCGGCGGCTTCGGTGAAGCGTTCGGCGGCAACGGCGCCTCTGGCGCGTGGATCGAAGACCCTCAGGACCGGCCAGTGGCGAGTTGCGACGTAGCTGGACGGGACATAGAGCGCATAGCCTTGCGTTGCCTCTTCGAGACAGCGGACATCGGGTTGCAATGCGCCAGCCTGGGCCTGAGTGATCGCAAGCAGTAGGGCGGTCGTCATGGCTAGTCGAAGCTGGGGATCTTGAGCAGTTCCCCGCCCTTGAGCGCAGACTGGTGGGCGACTATACCGGGCGCTGTCATGGCGAGGGCTTCGCGTACGTTGATGATTGGCGAGCGGCCATGGCTGAGGGCGTCGATGAATTCGTGAGTAATGAAAGTGTGCGAGCCGTCGTGGCCGCTGTTCTTACGGAGTGGTTCAGGCAAGAGGTCGGTCTGCCACCACTGCTTCTGGGCGAAGGGTTCGATGCGATGGGCGCGATGGGCGAAGCCAGCATCGTCTTTACCGAGCGTTTCGCGGTGTTGGATGGTTGTGGCCGGGGCAACGCCGGCTGTGTTGAAGCTCATTTTTGTGCCGAACCATTGGGCGCGTTCGACTTCCTTGTGAGCGCCCTTCCACCATACGGCCAGGCGATGGGCGTGGCCCTTGTCGGTGCGGAGCAACGCGGTTTCATTCCAGAACGGATTCTTGTAGGCGTTGTCTTTGAGCATGGGGCTGCTGTCGCCCCAACCCTGGCAGGAGACTTCGGTGAAGCGCTCGCCGGTGATCGACGTCAGGAAGGCGGTGCAGTGAGTGGGATAGTGCATGGGCGCGACACCGTGGCGCCAGGTGCGCTTGCCGTCTTCGATGTACAGCGATTCGAGGCCATCGTGATGGTATTCGCTCTCGCTGTAGTAGATCTCTCCGAACTTGCCTTGCTTGTACATCTCGCGGGCGGAGATTGTACTTTGGCGAAACCAGGAGGTCTCGGCCATCATGTAGAACAAGCCTGAGCGTTGAACGGCATCTTTGAGTGCATGGCATTGTGCGAGGGTGGCCCAAGCGGCAGGGACGGCGGACAGGACATGCTTGCCGTGTTTGAGGGCGAGGGTGGCGTGTTCGACGTGGAGAGGGCCGTCGGTGAAGAGGCAGACTGCTTCAACTTTGGGGTCTTTGACCAGTTCTGCCAGAGACGGGTAGGTCTTGGAGCAGCGGTAGGTTTTGGCCAATGCATCGCAACGCTCGGGGCGGAGATCGGAAACAGCTTCGACGATGCAGTCTGGATGATCCTGAAACTGAAAGCTGAGACCGAAGCGCCCGCCGACGATGCCGACTCGGACTTTTCGAGGGGAAGTATCGGCTGCGGCTAGCAAGCTGGTTGCATGGAACTCTCGGCGGGTGAGCACGGGGGAAGTATATCGCTAGGCGAGTACGCCCATGCGGCACTCGGCATGGACGGCTTTTACGGCGCGCTCGAGGCCGTCGCGGCGGACGACGATCGAGATAGTGAGTTCCGTGGAACCCTGGGCGATGGCAATGATGTTGACTTGTTCGGCTGAGATCGCGTTGAAGACGCGACCGGCCAGACCGGGGTGTCCGGCCATGCCTTCGCCGACAACGGCGAGCAAACCGACGTTGTCATCTACTTCGATCGGGTGTACGTACTCGTGGGCGAGTTCGAGGCTGAGTTCGGCCTTCAGCGATTCGAGAGAAGTATCGACATCGTCTTTGCGGATGAGGAAGCAGAAACTCTGGCGGTAGCTGGAGCTGGTGAAGGCCAGCACTTCGGTATTGGCGCGACCGAGCGCTTCGAGGACGCGTCCCATCAGCATGGTGCCCTGGATGGCAGGGCTGGCCGGCTCAATCGAGATCAGGGCGACATTGGCCATTGAAGTTACAGCGCGGGGGCCATAGCCTTCGGCCTGGGGAACGATTTTGGTGCCGGGGGCGGCGAGGTTGAAGCTATTCTTCGACCAGACGGGAATGCCTTTTTCGACCAGGGGAGCGATGGTGCGCGGGTGGAGGACTTTGGCTCCGTTGTAGGCGAGCTCAGCGGCCTCGCGGTAGGTGACAACGTCGAGGACGGCAGCGTCTGGGACGAGCCTGGGGTCGGCGGACATGATTCCATCGACGTCGGTCCAGATCCAGAGCTCCTTGGCGTCGAGAGCGCTGGCGAGGATCGAGGCGCTGAAGTCGGAACCACCGCGGCCGAGCGTTGTGGGTTTGCCGTCGACGGTGGCTCCATTGAAGCCGGTGACGACGGGGACGACGCCGGCTCTGAGTTTAGGGGCGAGGACTTTAGCGGCTCGTTCGCGGGTGAGATCCATCAAAGGGGAAGCGTTGCCGAAGATACCGTCGGTTGCGACTACGTCGCGGGCGTTGACGGCGATGGATGGGATGCCGCTGGCATCCAGGCAGGCCGCCATAAGGGTGGCGCTTAATCTTTCACCGATGGCCAGCGCTTCATCAACGCTGCGTGGGGGCCGCTCGGCGAGCATTAAGATGCCGCTTGAGATCCTTTCGAACTCTTCGATCAGGGCGCGGATCGATGCTAAAACACTTTCCTGTTTCGATTCGGGAAGAAGTTCACGGCAAGTCTCGGAGTGCCGCTTCTCGATGATGCGGATGTTTTCTTTAACGCCGTCTTCGTCGCCCTCTTCGGCTGCGCGGAGGGTGGACAGGAGCAGGTCTGTCACCTTGCTCATGGCGGATACGACAATCGCAACCTGGAATTGATTGCGCGCTGAGCTGCAGATCTGGGCAGCGATGCGCATGCGGCTGGCGGAACCCATCGAAGTGCCGCCAAACTTCATAACAAGAATCTCGTTCAAGGGACAAGTACCTTTCCATTGCTCGTCTTGGAGCGGATAATGCGGAGAATTTCTTCCTCAACCTCGGAGGCGGTGAGTGAGGAGGAATCCAGATATGTTGCGTCGGCGGCCTGCAGCAACGGCGAGGTTTCGCGACTGCGGTCGCGAGTATCGCGTTCCTTGATCTGGCTTCGAAGCTGCTCAAGGTCGACCTGCATCTGCCTGGCCTCCATCTCTTCAGCCCGGCGCTGTGCCCGGATATCGGTGTTTGCGTCGAGGAAGATTTTGACGTCGGCATCGGGGAATACGACCGTGCCGATGTCGCGCCCTTCCATGACCACGCTGGCGGTTGCGGCGATGTCGCGCTGGATGGCGACCAGAGCGCGCCTGACCGCGGGAACTGCCGCCACCTGGCTGGCAGCGTTTGCCACCTCAAGGGTACGGATTGCGTTACTGATGTCCTCGCCATTGAGAGAAATGTGGCCATGGGCGGGGAATTCGATCTGGGCGTGTTGAGCGAGCGATTCGAGCCGGTGCGAATCGTCACAAGGGATGCCCTGGCGCAAGGCCCAAAGGGCGATGGCGCGGTACATTGCGCCCGTATCGATATAGATTGCGCCGATGCGTTCGGCGACTCGGCGGGCCAGGGTGCTCTTCCCTGCTCCGGCCGGGCCATCAATCGCAATTATGAGGCGCTTGGACATGATTACTCATCATTATCGCCTCAAACCGCCGGTTTGCCCTATTGGAAGCGATATTCCTCGAGCGGAACCCCGCCAATTAGATGACTCTGGATAATCTTTTCAAGAACTTCCGGGGTTGCGGAGTGATACCAGACACCCTCGGGATAGACGACGGCGATGGGGCCGTTTTCGCAGACTCTAAGGCAGTTCGCTTTGGTGCGGAAGACGACATGCTCGCCCTGCGTTAGGCCAAGTTCGATGAGCCGCCGCTTCAGAAAATTCCAGGACTCGAGGCCAGTTTCCTTGGCGCAGCACTTTGGCTCGGTCTGATCGGCGCACAGGAAGATGTGGCGCTCAATTGCCGGGATGCCCAGGGCATTCTTGATCTGAATGAGACGTTCCATCGAAACGAGCATTCTACACGGTTACAATCAAGATATGAGAAGAACGATTGCTACGCTTGCGCTTGGCGCAGCTTTGATGTTTGGCGCGAACAAGGCTGTTGACCAGGCCAAGACCCTGATCAAGGAAAAGAAGTTTGAAGAAGCTGTGGCTGTGCTCGAACCTGCCGCCAAGGCGGCACCGAAGGACGTGGCGGTAAAGAATGCCATGGTCGAGGCGCTGATGGGTAATGCAGACACTTACATGTACAACGAGAATCTGCCGCCGTTCAAGAAGTATCCGACTGCGCTGAAGAGCTATCGCCGGGTTCTGGAATTCGATAAGACCAATCAGAAGGCCAAGGACAATGTAGCGATGATCGAAGGCATCTACAAGTCGATGGGCCGTCCGGTTCCGCAGTAGGCAGTTAGCGCTTCGGCGTTACAAACTCAAACCAGCCGTCCATCATTTCGTCGACAGTGTTGTCACCCCAGCGAATGACCTTGCTGGGGTCAGGATTGTAGCGATTGTTCGGCGAGTTGTCGAAAGTCGCGGTGATCTTGATTCGGGTGCCGTTGGGAATGCGCACCGGGGCGGCATTCAGATACTTGGTCTGCCATTCGAAATCGTATTGGGGAACGTCGAGGAGGATCTCGGTGCGTCCATCGGGGTAGGTCGCCTCAAACTTCATGCTCTTGCCTCGGTAGTGCATGTGGGCGAGATAGCTCAGCACGTCGGCGTCTTCCTTGAAAACGTAGCAGGCGGTGACCGTGTGATTCTCCGCGTTGGCCGGGATGCGGAAGGCGGTGTTGTGGAGATCGATGCGGCGGAGTTCCTGGGTGGGGGGTTGCTTGGCGAAGCGTATACCGACGCTGGTCTTGTCTTTCTCTTCCTTGCCGGTGGCCTTTGAATAGTGGATCGTAAACTTGACGCGTGAGCCAGCAGGGATGCGTTTGGCAATGCCAGTGGGCCACTGCTCGGGCAGTTTGCCGGGCACGAAGCTGGCGAGGATGGAGCCGAGTTCGCTGGGGTTGGAGCCAGGCCACATGCCGCCGTCGGGGTGGCTGCATCCATCATCAATTACGGGAGCATCGGGCTTGGCGAATACGCGGGAGCCCTCGCGCATGGTGTAGCTCACGCGCTTTGTGGCGGGCTTAGCGAGCGGAGTTTCGGGGGTTTCGGATTTGGTTACCTTTGGCGATTCAAGCCAGACATGGGCGTGGTGGACCACTTTTCGATTGCCGGGACGAATCTCGACCGCCTCTACCCACATATCCTCCTTGAAGTTTGTATCTACGAAGAAGGTCTGTTGCTCATCCTGGCCGTTGGAACCGAGCGTGTATTCTTCAATGGCGAAGATTGCATCGGGCTGGCCGATCTGCCAGCCTTCGGCAAATTTAGGCATCGTTGGAAGGTCTTTGGGATTGCCTTCGGGTGCGCCATTCCTGGCCCAATTGACGATGGCGGTGACTTCGGAATCTTTGAGGCGAGAGTCGTTGGCGAACTTGCCATAGTGGGGATCGGCGTGCCAGGGCGGCATCTTGCGAGTCTGCACGGCAGCCTGGATGGCTTTGGCCCAAGGACGGATTTCCTGGTAGTTGGTAAAAGACATCGGGCCGATTTCACCGGGGCGGTGGCAAGCGGTGCAGTTGTTAAAAAGAATGGGGGCGATATCGCGCGTGAAGTTGGGGGTAGCGGAGTTGGTTTCCGCTGCCGGAAGCAGGAGGGGAAGCCAAATCAGCGCGGTCGCCTTGAACATACTTCGATTGTAGCTCTGCGAGTGCGCGTTGGATCTGCGGGTCGCGCCGGGCCTCGATTTCATCGCCGGCTTCGACGCCGAGAGTGAGGTTCACAATTTCCTGCTCAAGGCGGTTTTGCACCCAGTCGCGATCTACCGACCACTCGCCCAGCGTGGGCTGGACGTTGCGTTCGGAAAGCCAGCGCTGGTAGAGATCGAGCACTGTGCGAGGCATTGTGAATCCGGGTTGTGGTTTCAGGTTTTGAGTGAGCCATTCGCTGGCAAAGGCGGTGATGAGGGCGTTCGAATCGAGGAAGGCACGGAGGCGCGTCTGGCGTTCCGGCCCCTGCTCGATGTCGGGCTGGACACCGGCTTTGAGAATGTTCAAGGCTGGGTCGATCTGCGAGTCCTCATAGCGCCGCTGGATGGAGCGGCCTTTGGGAGTGTAATAGTAAGCCGTGGTCAGGGCGAGGCCGTTGCCGCCTGCGATCGGGAATACGCTTTGCACGAGGCCCTTGCCGTAGCTGGGGAGGCCGATGATTCGGGCGCGTCCATTGTCCTGTAGTGCGGAGGCAACGACTTCAGACCCGCTGGCGCTTTTCTCGTTGATGATCACAGTGAGCGGAAACTGATAGGGCTGGTTGTCGGGCGGTACATCGATGTTCTCTTCTTTTTTGGAGCGGCCCCGGACGCTGGTGAGGCGCGTGCCGGAGGGCAGAAACAGGGATGCGGTTTCGAGGGCGCTGCCAAAGACTCCGCCCGGGTTGTTTCTGAGATCGAGCACGAGGCCTTTCAGCTTGTGGCCGCCCATTTTTTCGATGGCGTTCCTGAGATCTCTTCCCGTTTTGTCTTCAAAGCTTGCTACCCGAATGTAGGCGTAATCCGGTTGCAGCGCGAACGCGCGCTCGACGGTTGGAGCGTTGAGGGTGGCGGGCGAGAGAACGAACTCAAGAGGCTTGGGGAAGTTCTGGCGCCGCACACTGAGCAAGGCATCTTTCTGGCGTGTGTAGGTGAGGTATTCGACCATCTGTTCCATGTCGAAGCGGCTCAGCGCCACGTTATTGATGGCGATGATTTCGTCGCCGGGATTGAGGCCGGCGCGCTCACTGGGGCTTGCGGGCATGGTTTGGAGAACGATGACACGGCCAGGTAAAACGCTGACGATGCTGCCGAAGCCTTTGCGCGTTGAGGTCTCCATTTCGCGGAGCTGCTCGAATTGGTCTTTGTTGAAGAAGACGGAGTGAGGGTCGAGCTTGCGGAGCATTGCAGGCAGCACCCCGCTTTCAAAAGCAGGACCGGCCTGAATCGGTTCGGCGGAGTTGGCCTCGATCAGAGAAAAGACATCGGTGAAGCGACGGACGTGTTCGACTAATCCAGATGGGTCTGCCTGAGCAGAGAGGGTGAGCGGAATCAGGATCGACAGGAGCAGGCGCATGACTAGCGTTTGAACTGTGTTGCCTTCCGGCGGGTGTGGCGTTGGAGGGCCAGTTCGATCAACTGGTCGAGCAGGGCAGAGTAGGCGATGCCGGAATGTTCCCACATTTTCGGGTACATGCTGATGGAAGTGAAGCCTGGCAAGGTATTCACTTCATTGACGTAGAACTTGCCGGTGGCGGTTTCAAGCAAGAAGTCGACTCGCGACATGCCCTCGCAATCGAGGGCCCTCACTGCTTCGACGGCAAGTTGGCGGATGGTTGCGGTCTGGGTTTCGTTCAGGTTTGCGGGCAAATCGATGCGCGTTGTATCGAGGACATATTTGGCGTCGTAGTCGTAGAATTCGCGCTCTGGGATGACCTCGCAGGGGTAACTGGCTGACATCGTTTCGTTGCCGATTACACTGCACTCGAATTCCCTGCCCTGTACGGCGCGCTCGATGATGACTTTGGTGTCGTATTTGGCTGCTTCGTCGAGGGCTGCCACCAGGGATTCGCGAGTCTTTGCTTTGTTGATGCCAACGGAGGAGCCCAAGTTGGCCGGCTTGACGAATACCGGCAGGCCGAGTTTGGCGATGATTGCATCGGGGTCGAGTTCATTGCGCCGCTGGATCAGGTAGTCGACTACAGGCACGCCTGAAGCCTGAAGGACAACCTTTGCAACATGCTTGTCCATGGCGACTGCACTGCCGAGGACTCCAGGGCCGACGTAGGGAAGGTCTGCTAGTTCGAAGAGACCCTGCATGGTCCCGTCTTCGCCAAAGGTGCCGTGAGTGATCGGGAAGATGACGTCAATTCCGGGATTGCCGCCGGGCTCGGGGAGGATCGCCTCAGGGCTCCACTTGCCTTCGGGGGAGACCAGATATTCGAGGACTTCGTAGCGATCCGGATCGAGATTGGCAATGATGGATTTGGCGGAGCGGAGGCTGACTTCATGCTCTCCCGAGCGACCGCCGTAGACGACGGCGACATTGAGTTTGGACATTACTATAAAATCCTTTTGCCCATGGCGGAGGCGATGAGCTCTACGGCCAGCAGAGCCGTACGGTTGGCAGTATCGAGGATGGGATTGACCTCGACGATTTCGATGGAGCGAAGGAGTTGTGAGTCGCTCAAGATCTCCATAGCCAGATGGGCTTCGCGGTAGGTCAGGCCTCCGGGAACGGGAGTTCCGACGCCCGGGGCGAAGTCTGGATCGACGCTGTCCATGTCGAATGAGAGATGGATGCCATCGGTGGAATTGCTGGCTGCAGCGATGGCGCGAGTCATGACGGCACGCATTCCGAGCTCGTCGACATCGCGCATGGTGAAGGCCAGCACGCCACTGTTTTTGACATTCCTGCTTTCGAGCGGGTCGACATCGCGGAGGCCAATCAATACTGCATTGGCGGGTTGCACCTTGGGACTGAAGCCCGCGATGTGGGTGAGCTCCTTTGGACCCATGCCAAGGGTTGCGGCCAGGGGCATTCCGTGGACGTTGCCGGAAGGGCTGGTGGCAGGAGTATTCATGTCTGCATGAGCATCGATCCAAATGAGGCCGAGCTTCTGCTTCGCCTTTCGATAGTGCCTGGAGACGCCGGCAATGGAGCCTGCGGCGATCGAGTGGTCTCCACCCAGGATGATCGGAAATTTACCCTCGCTAGTGGCCTTCTCAACCATGCGGGCGAGGCGGGCGCAACTCGCCGCGATCTCTGGAAGGTAGCGGGCCTTATCTGGTTTTTGAGAAATGGATTCCGGCTGTACGACAGCGATATTTCCCATGTCTTCCACTTCGTAACCGAGGGAGGCGAGGCGGGAGTTGAGATTGGCCGCACGGACAGCGGAAGGCCCCATGTCGACGCCGCGACGGCCGGCCCCAAGGTCCATGGGGGCTCCGATCACGGAAACTATCCGGGTTTGCATCAGGGGCGGGTCCTGTAGAGCATGCGGGGGTATGCAATGGCTTCGCGCAAGTGATCGAGGCCGCACATCCAGCTCACTGTGCGTTCGATGCCCATGCCGAATCCGCCGTGGGGGACGCTGCCAAATTTGCGCAGGTCGAGGTACCAATCGAAGGCCTCGCGCGGGAGGTTGTGTTCTTCGAGGCGCTTGAGCAACAAGTTCAAGTCGTGGATGCGTTGGCCGCCACCGATGATTTCGCCGTAGCCCTCGGGAGCAATTACGTCGACGCCTAGAGCGAGTTCGGGCCGTTCATCATCGGGTTGGAAGTAGAAGGCCTTGATTGCGGTGGGGTACTTGTCGACCATCACCGGGCGATCGAGTTCTTCAGTGAGGAGGGTCTCGTCGGTGTTGCCGAAGTCGGCGCCCCACTGGATCTCACTGCCTTTGGATTGGAGGATTTTGACGGCATCGTCGTAGCTCATGCGCGGGAAGGGGCCCTTGACGCTTTCGAGTTTGGTGACATCGCGCTCGAGGATTTTCAGCTCTTCTTTGCGCTTGTCGAGGATGCGTTCGACGATGGAGCAGACCAGGCCTTCGGCGAGCACCTTGACGTCTTCGAGCGTGGCGTAGGCCATCTCGGGCTCTACCATCCAGAACTCGGTGAGGTGGCGGCGGGTCTTTGATTTCTCGGCGCGGAAGGTGGGTCCGAAGCAGTAAACATTGCCGAGCGCCATCGCGTTCGCTTCGTTGTAAAGCTGACCGGATTGGGTGAGATAGACCTTTTCGTCTTCGAAGTAATCGACTTCGAACAACGTGGAAGTTCCCTCGCAAGCGGCAGGCGTGAAGATCGGCGTATCGACGAGTATGAAGCCTTTGTTGTCGAAATAATCGCGAACAGCACTGATCACTTCGTGGCGGATCCTGGCGATGGCGAACTGACGCTTGGATCGCAGCCAGAGGTGGCGACGGTCCATCAGGAAGTCGATGCCATGATCTTTGGGCGTGATCGGGTAGGGGTCTTCCTCGCTGACCAACTGGTGGATGGTGACGCTCTGTACATCGAGCTCGTAGCCGCCGGGGGCGCGAACCTCGGCTCGCACTTTGCCGACGATGGTTAGAGAAGATTCCTGGGTCAGGCCGCGGATCGATTCAAAGACATCTTCGGGCAGTTCCGCTTTGACCGCAACGCATTGCAAAAAGCCAGTGCCATCACGAAGGATGGGAAACGCAATTTTGCCGCTGCGGCGGAGGTTGTACAGCCAGCCGGAGAGGCGCACGACCTGGCCGTCGTACTGGCCAATGGTCGCGATGGAAACACGTGGAAATTCACTCATCGGGGTTCTCTAGTTTTCCTGATTGGACTTGGGGAGATCTTCGAGGCGGCGGAAGACTTCGCCAGCGGCCTCAATCACTTTCGGGATTTCGGGCACCTCGCGCAGCTCGAGCAGCAGGGGATATTGGTTTCCCCGCTCGCGAAGGAGGGTCATGATCTTTGTCCAGTTGACGGTGCCGTCGGTTGCGAGGAATGGAAAGCGGTGGTTGTCGTTCTTGCCGTCGTTGTCATGGACGTGAGTGGAGCGCACCTTGTCCTTCATGATCGACCATTCGTTTTCGATGCCAGTCATGATGTGGGCGTGGCCGGTGTCGAAGCAGAAGCCATTCTTGAGATGGGTCGCTTCGATGAAGCCCATCAGGCGCTCGCCGCTGGAGAAGGCGTTGGGGATGTTCTCAAGAAGAATCTCCACGCCACGCTGGCTCGCGAACATGTTGAGTTCTTCGAGAGCGGTGAAGGCAGCATCCCATTTGGCGAGGTCGAAGGTTTCGCCACTGACGCCCAAGTGCTGGATTGCGAACTTGAAGGGTATTACTTCGGCCACTTCGAGGGCGCGCTTGATTTCGTCCACCATTTCCTGGCGCTTGGGCTTGGATAACTCGGTGAGGCTGAGGGCTGCGTTAGGGCTGGACATGCCCCACTGGTCATCGCTGTACATGGGCATGTGCAAGGAATGCAAGGTCAATTCGACATCGCGAAACCAATGTCCCAATTCATTGAGCTGGGCTTTGTTGCGGTAATCGAGATGTTGCCTGGCGCAAAAGATTTCTACCGCAGGAATGCCGGCTTCCCAGATGCGGTCAAGCCAAACAGAGGTGAGGCGGTGTTGTACGCAGATATGCGTTGAGAGGACATGATCCATTGAAGTTGCTCAGTAGCCAGCGGCTTTGCCATTGGAGCGTCCATCGGGCGCGCCCTGGAGCCACTTGTCTTCCACTAGGATGCCATGCACGTTGGAGACACTGGGCGTTCCGGTTTCGACAGTGTGCCCGAGCCGCTTGAGAATCTCGATGGTGTCGGGGCTCCAGCCGCGCTCGAGATAGAGTCTGTCGGGCATCCATTGGTGGTGGAGCCGGGGTGCATCGATGGCGTCCTGCATGTTGAGTTTGAAGTCGAGGACATGAAGGATGGCCTGCATGACGCCGGTGATGATTCGGGTGCCTCCGGGTGCGCCGATCACCAGATAGAGCTTGCCACCTTTGGTGACGATGGTGGGGGTCATGCTGGAGAGCATGCGCTTGCCGGGGGCGATCGCGTTCGCCTCGCCGCCGATTGCGCCGAACATGTTTGGCGTGCCGGGCTTGGCGGAGAAATCATCCATTTCGTTATTGAGGAGAAAGCCGAGCTTGGGAACCGTGACTCCGCTGCCATAGCCGCCATTCAACGTATATGTGAGCGCAACGGCGTTGCCTTGTTCGTCGACGATCGAAAGGTGGGTGGTCTCAGGGCTCTCCTCGGGCGGGACTTCGCCGTGCTTGAGAATGGCTGAAGCAGTAGCGCGATCGGGCTGGATGGAAGCCGCTCGCGTGGCAATGTAGTTGGGGTTGAGGAGGCTGGCCACCGGGATCTTACCGAAGTCTGGATCGCCTAGAAACTGGCTGCGATCCGCGTAGAAGCGCCTCATGACTTCAGCCAGAGTATGGGCATGACGGGCGCTGCCCATGCCCGCCTTTGAGTAGTCGAGCTTGTCGAGCATTGCCATCATCTGGAGCATGCCTACGCCACCTGAAGAGGGAGGAGGGGCAGCAATGATGTCGTGGCCGCGGTAATTGCCAATGAGCGGTTTGCGTTCGACAGGCTGGTAGGCGCGGAGGTCTGCTTCGCTAATCAATCCGCCGTTTGCCGCCATTTCCGCGGCGAGGACTTTGGCAATCTGGCCTTCGTAGAATTCGTCAGGGCCGCGTTTTGCGATGCGTTCGAGAGTGCGGGCCAACTCAGGCAGCTTCAAGCGTTGGCCGGCTTCGAAGAAAGCGCCGTTGTTCTGATAGATGCGCTTTGATTCAGGGAACTGGCCGAGGGTGCGCTGTGCGCCCGCGAGGCCTCGGGCGATTGAGTAGGAGAGATCGACGCCGTTCTTTGCCAGACGAGCGCTGGGCATGACGACATCGCGCCACTTGAGCCGGCCGTATTTTTTGTGCAGTAGAGCAAGGCCTCGGACAGTACCGGGGACTCCGCTGGCGCGCCAGCCGACGATGCTTTCACGCGTTGGCTTGCCGGCTGCATCGAGGTACATGTCGCGAGTGGCCTTGCCTGGAGCTTTCTCGCGAAAGTCGATGAAATTGGCGTCTCCGCTGGCGGTGCGCAAGAGCGCAAAACCGCCGCCGCCTATGTTGCCGGCGGAGGGATAGGTGACAGCCAGGGCGAAGCCTACTGCTACGGCGGCGTCGTAGGCGTTGCCGCCTTTTTTGAGGATGGCGACGCCGACGTCGGTGGCAATTGGTTCCTGTGCGACCACCATTGCTTTGCGCGTCCTGACAGGGTCACGGGCAAGCAGTGCGGTGGCAATCGCGAGGGCGAGGGCGAATCTCATTCGGCGATGCCCTTTTGGCGCTTCCAATCGAAGAGAACGATTCCGGCTGCGACGCTGACGTTCAAGCTGGGGATGGGGCCGGTCATGGGGATTCGCAGAAGGAAGTCGCAAGCCTTGCGGACATTCTCGTGCAGACCATGGCCTTCGGCTCCGAGGACGATCGCACACTTGGCATCGTAGTCGGCATTGTCATAGGTGCGGTCGCCGCGCTCGTCGAGGCCGTAGATCCAGTAGCCGGCGGCTTTTAATTTGACGACTGCTTGCGCGATGTTGGTGACTCGCACGATTGTCATGTGTTCGAGGGCTCCGGCGGCGGCTTTGGCGACGGTCTCGGTGACACCCACTGCGCGGCGCTCTGGGATGATGACAGCGCCCGCACCAACTGCTGAAGCTGTTCTGAGGATCGCGCCGAGGTTGTGCGGATCTTCCACTCCGTCGAGCACGACCACCAAATCGCGGTCGACAATGGCGTCTAGTTCTTCGTACTTCTTTTCGGCTCCAAAGGCCACGACTCCCTGGTGGCGGCCGGTGCCTCCGCTGTTGCGATCGAGCGCTTCGCGGGGTTCAAAACGCAGCGCTACCTTGCGTTGGCGGCAAAGATCCACAATCTCCTGAATGCGCGGCCCGCCGGCGCCTTTCGCTATCAGCACGCGATCGAGGGGTCTGCCCGCGGTCAACGCTTCCTTTACGGGATGGATCCCTATCAATATCGCCATCTATACTAAAAATATCCCCTTCATGAGCTCTGGCAGTTATCCTTTAGCCGTTCCGCAACCCGATTTGGTAGTGGCAGGCCGCCGCATCTATTTCTCCCTAATCTTACTCTGCGTTGGACACTTCTTCATCGATGTTTACAGTTCAGCGCTGGCTGCGTTCCAGCCGCACCTGGCCGCGAAGATGGGGATCAGCCTTACTGAGGCGGGGTTTCTAGCAGGTGTTTATGTGTTTGCCAACTCGGTGACGCAGCCAGGATTCGGCTACCTGTCGGATCGGCTGCATTCGCAATTGTTCACTACGCTGGCGCCTGCGGTGGCGGGCCTGGGAATCTCCATGGTGGGGCTCGCCCCGAGCTATGCGATGGTCATGTTGTTTGCAGTTTTTGGCGGCATGGGGATCTCGAGCTTTCACCCTCAGGCCAGTGCCCGCGCAACGCAAGGCATCGTTGGGAACAAGCCATTCTGGATGGCGATCTTCATCAGTTCAGGGACACTTGGCCTGGCGCTGGGGCCGACGTATTTCGCCTGGATCGTAGAGCGATTCGGGTTTGAAAAGAGTTGGTATGGGGGCATTCCGGGTGTGCTGGTCACGCTGATGCTTCTGGCTTATCTGCCGACGCTGCCCGCCGGTGAAAGCTCGATCAAGAAGGGTTTCGATATCGAGCCGCTGAAGGCTGTCTGGAGGCCGCTTACCATCCTCTACTTCCTGGTTTTCATCCGGTCGATCGTGCAGGTCACTTTTACGCAGTTTTTGCCACTGTATCTGACACGAGAGCGTGGGTTCAGCAATATGGCGGCCAGCCAGGCATTGAGCCTTTACCTTGCCAGTGGAGCCTTTGGAGGTTTCCTCGGCGGCAATATCGCGAACCGATTCGGCGGTAGGACGACGATTTTGATATCGATGATTGGGAGCGCGCCGTTTCTGGTGGGGTTCTTCTTCTTGCCGGGATGGATGTCATTGGCGAGTCTCGCGCTGGGGGGGCTAGTGTTGCTGTTCACCATCCCGGTGAATGTCGTGATGGGCCAGCAACTTGTGCCCGGGCAGGCCGGGACGGTTTCGGCGCTGATGATGGGCTTTGCCTGGGGTATGGCGGGCTTCGTGTTTATTCCGTTCATCGGCAAGGTGTCGGAAGTTACCGGACTGCACAACGCATTGCTTTCTTTGGTCGTGTTCCCGGTGATCGGATTTTTCCTGACGTTGAGCTATCCAAAGGAGAAGCGCGCATGAAGCCTGCGGTTTGCTTGCTGTCTGGTGGACTGGATTCTTCGACGTGTCTTGCGATTGCGCGAGGCAAGGGTTTTGATTGTTTCGCGCTGAGTTTTGATTATGGCCAGCGGCATCGCTTGGAGCTAGAGGCGGCGCACAAGGTGGCGGCTAGCCTGGGTGCTGTTGAGCACAAGGTGCTTAAACTCGACTTGCGGACATTTGGTGGTTCCGCGTTGACTGCGGATCTGGATGTTCCCAAGTCACGCAATGGCGAGGAAATGGGTGTGGGTGTGCCAATCACTTACGTGCCCGCGCGGAACACAATTTTTCTTTCGCTTGCTCTGGCGTGGGCAGAAGTATTGGGAGCTGCCGATATTTTCATTGGCGTCAATGCGATTGACTATTCTGGCTATCCGGATTGCCGTCCCGAGTACATCGAGGCGTTTACGCGCATGGCGGATCTTGCTACGCGGGCAGGCGTTGAAGGCACTACGCGGCTTAAGATTCATACGCCGCTCATTGAGTTGTCCAAAGCGCAAATCACTCAGCTCGCCGATGAGCTTGGCATCGATTTTGCGCTTACGTTTACCTGCTACGACCCGGACGGGATGGGACGCCCCTGCGGGCTGTGCGATGCCTGCCAGTTGCGATTGAAAGGCTTTGCTGAGGCGGGACTGGTAGATCCCCTGCCCTACCAGACGCGATGAAAATCAGCGAAATATTTCACTCGATACAGGGAGAAGGCGTGCTGGCCGGAGTCTCAAGCGTGTTCATACGCACTTCGGGTTGCAACTTGCGATGCACCTGGTGCGATACGCCGTATACGAGTTGGAAGCCTGAAGGGACAGATCAGTCCGTTGACAGCGTGCTTGCGGTAGTGAAAGAGTTTGGGGCCCGGCATGTGGTGCTGACTGGTGGCGAACCGATGTTGTTTGAAGAGTCGGTGACACTTTGCGAGCAGTTGCGGGCGCTGGGACACCACATCACAATTGAGACTGCCGGCACTGTCTTTCGTCCGATTGCCTGCGACTTGATGAGTATCTCGCCGAAGCTGTCGAACTCCACGCCTTTGCATGATCCATTCTGGTCTTTGCAACACGAGAAGCTTCGTCTGCAAGCTGAGGTAGTTTCTCGCTTGATGAGCCTTTGCGACTATCAATTGAAATTCGTCGTTGCTGAGCCCTCCGATCTTGCGGAGATTCATCCACTGGTTTCGCAGCTCAATGCCAATGCCGAGAAGGTGCTGTTGATGCCGGAAGGCCGCGATGGCGCTACGTTGAATGAGCGATCGATCTGGATTGCTGAAATCTGCAAGCAATACGGCTACCGCTACTCGCCCAGGCTGCACGTCTTGTTATGGGGCGACCGAAGAGGAATCTGAGCGGCGCCAACCGGAGTGCACCGATGCGACGATGCTGTCGCCTTTGACGATCGATTGTCGCGCTACGAAGTTTTCCACCGAAGTTTGAACCAGTACCTCGTCGCCAATGTTCACCTCTGCGCGGTAATGCGCCTCGGCCCATGCCAATTCATTCTGTTCCAGAAACTCAAGCGGCAGTGCATCGACGGCCCAGCGCAACATGGTCACGTTGTTTACGTGTTCGTTCTGATCCGCGTCGCTCCAACAGGCGCGGAAGCTCGCGGTGTCGATCTGCCCTACAGGAGGAGCTAGCCAACCCTCTTCGAGACTTGGGATCTGATAACCAGGGTCGATACAAAGTGCAAGGATCGCATCCGGAATCCGCACTGGCCGGCGTGAGGCGAGATCGACGATCACCCATAGACTGCTCGCTCTCGCACAAATGGCGCCTTCGGCATCTTTGATCACGTAATCGCGATAGGCGCGAGCGCCCTTGATCCTTGTGCTTGGCCAGGTCTCGACACTCAATTGTTCGCCAAGAACAGGATGACGGTCGACATCGACGCGCATCTTCGACAGCATCCAGGTCTGGCCGGACTTGCGGAGTTCCTCGGTGGCCGCTGACAAGGCTGCGGCGTGTTCGGCGGCAGCGTTTTGCAAGACACGCCAGTAAGCCACCGGAGACATGCGCAGTTTCACATCGGCGTCAAAAAAACTGACCTGCGCACTTTGCTGAAAGACTCGAAGTTCCATCCCTGCCATGTAAAAATAGCACTCATGCGTATCGTCCCCCTGATACTTCTCGCACTGCCGGCTATGGCCCAGCCTGGCGAGCTGAAAGCAGAAGAGCGACTTCGAGTGCTGTTTCTCGGCAACTCCTACACGCAAACCAACTCGATGCCTGAGATGCTGGCGGCGATCGCTAACTCTACACCGGGCAGGATGCTTGAAGTGAAATCGGTCACGAGAGGCGGGGCAACGCTTGCTGACTTGTGGACGCTCACGAATGGACTCGACGTGTTGCGTAGCGGCACATGGGATTATGTCGTCCTGCAGGATTTTTCGACTCTTGGGCAGAGCTTTATTGACTCGCGGTGGGGAGTGAATGAGCCAACTGGGCTGGTGCAATGGTCTCGCTTCTGGAACGCCGAGATCCAGCGCAAGGGAGCGAAGCCGATTTTGTATCTGACCTGGGCCCGCAAGCTTTACCCGGAGTTCCAATCCGGTCTGAACTACGCCTACGCCGAGGCAGCAACAGAGATAAACGCCTCGATTGCACCGGCCGGGCTTGCCTGGAAGCGGTTCCGCGAAACGCAGCCGAATCTTGAGTTGTTCACGGCCGATGGATCCCACCCTTCTCCGCTTGGCACATACCTGACAGCGTGCGTGTTTCTCGAGACGCTCTTGAACAAGTCTTGCGCGGTTCCTTCGAAAGTCCCAACGATTGTCCGGGCCACGCCTGAGATACAGACCCAGATCGCAGCCGCAGCGCACTTCGCCATCGAAGAGTACAGGGCTGGTGTGCTTACCAATCTTGCCAGGCCCGACTATGGTGCATTGAGACCGCTGCCCACTCCGCTGGACACCAAACCAGAAGACTTCCAGGGCCACTGGAAAGGCAGAGCCAACATATACAGCGGCGTTCATGAAATGACGCTTGAAGTCAGCACGCAAGGCAGAACTTGCAAGGGCATTTTGAAGATCGAAAACCCTTCGACTAACATGAAGTTCAGCTATCCCCTCACCGGTTGCACCATCGATCATGTGACGCTGATGTTTCTCACCATCGACCCCCGGCAAATTGTTGAAGAGTTCAAGGCAGTGATTGACGGCGGCAAGTTGATAGGGACTCATGTGCTGAAGGACACGAATCCCTATCGCCGCATTCAGGGCAGCTTCGAGTTGAAACGCGACTAATGGGCGAGACGTACTTGAATCAGGCGCGGGTGCTTGCGGCCGAGGGAAAGCTGGGAGAGGCAATGCTGCTGCTCGAAGCAGTGATTGAGAGCGGCAAGGAAACTGCGGGGATTGCCAAGTTGTTGGCCTCGTTTAGCCTTCGTATTAAGGAAGTGCGTGCGTTTCAGAACTGGTGTCACGAAGCATTGCGGATGGACCCCAATGACCTTGAGGTGTATCAGATGCTCGAAGATTACTTCCGTCACGTAGGGCGCGACTTTGAAGCGGATGAAGTGAGGGAGGTGGCCGAATCCATCAGTCGACGCGGGTGATCTTGAGGATTTTGATTGGAGGCGTCAGCTTTTGTGCGGCTGCGGCAGACTGCTGAATCTTCTTGATCACGTCAAGGCCTTTGAGTGCAAGCCCAAAGGCGGCAAAGCCCTGGCCATCGGGGTTGCGTTTGCCTCCGAAGTCGAGCTCAGGCTGATCTCCGATGCAGATGAAGAAATCCCCGGTCGCGGTGTCGGGCGCTGAACGGGCCATCGAGATCACGCCGTTGACGTGCCTGAGGCCGGTCAAGCTGGTGCGTTCGAGCTCGATTGGCGGGTAGCTCTTCTGCTTTGCCGGGTTCGGTCCGCCCTGAATCACTTCGGTCTTTACCGGGCTTTGCGGTTGGTTGTCCGGCTTGACCGTTCGATGGAATACGCCGCCCTCGTAGAGCCCCTCATCCACATAACGAAGAAAATTCTCGACCGACTTTGGCGCGCGGTCACCGCTGAGCGCTACGAGGATGTCACCCTTCTCGGTCTCAATCCTCACAACCACTCGCAGGTTCTTTTCCTGCGCTTTCAGGCCCGTCGCAGCGAGGATGGCCAATGCTGCACGCCGTTGCATCATGCGGTTTGCTCCACGAGGTGATATCCCTGCCGGTCCACTTTCGAATCCAGGATCTCGGCAGCGTGGCCATGAGCCTCGAAGATTTGTTGAACATGTCCAACGACCTGTTCATGACCTTTTTCAAAGATTACGAGTATGCTCGGGCCGGCTCCGCTCAGGCAACAGCCGAGCAGCCCTGGAGCACGCAAGCGCAAGATCTCCTCAAGTCCAGGAACCAGGCGCTGCCGATAGGGTTGGTGGAGCCGGTCCTCCAGTGCAGCAGGAAAAGCGGAGATGGTGCCAGTGGCGAGTGCGGCAATCAACAGGGCCGACCGCTGGACGTTGAAAACGGCGTCGGCTTTGGAGTAGGTGTCCGGCAGCACGGCGCGCGCTTCTTGGGTTGGCAGGGGGAAGTCAGGCACCACGACGGCCACTTCAAAGCTGGGTGGCAGTTCCAGCCGCACCGCGCGAGTCATCCCGCTTGAATCGATTGCGCTGGCTACGATGGACCCCAACACGCAGGCGGACACGTTATCAGGATGCCCTTCGATCCTTGCAGCCTCATCGAGGATTCGATTATTTTTCCAGTGCAGACCGAGCATGATATCGGCCAGGATCACGCCGGCGGTCAATGCAGCGGCGCTCGAACCAAGCCCTTTGCCGAGAGGGATCTCATTTTCGATTTCCAGCTCAACGGGGGGCAGAGGTTCGCCGGTATGTTTCGCCACAGTCAAAGCCGTTTGCCAGATCAGGTTGTCGTCAGAGGTTGAAATTAGATCTGAATCGCGTCCAGTGGCGCGGATGATGAGGGTTTCCGATTTGCGAAATCGGCAATGCAAATAAGGACTCAAAGCGAGTCCAAGAGCATCGAAGCCGGGTCCCAGATTGGCGCTCGATGCCGGCACCCTCAAGCGCCACCAGTTACTCATCCGGATTTTCCATCTTCACCAGACGATTCTCTCTGGCGCTTGTGTAAATCGATTGCACCAGATTCAGCGCGCGCAAGCCTTCTTCGCCGCTGACCAACGGAGCAATTCCAGTCTCAATCGCCAGGCCGAAGTTGAGGAAAGCTCGTTCGAAGGGGGCAAGCGAGATGGCCATGGGATCGCTGGAACCGCTAGACACATCTTCTGCAACGGGTGCCGGGTCACCACCGGTATCGGGGCTCACTTCCCAGCGAACCAGCCGGTCGCCTGCCAATATAGCCGAGCCCTTGGTGCCGTGCAATTCAATGCGCTCGGTGAAGCCGGGCCACATGGCTGTCGAAGTCTGGATCACGCCAGTCGCGCCATTCTTATAGCGCAGCAATGCGCTCAGCACGTCGTCGCTCTCGATCTGGTGTCGGACGCCGAGGTGCCATTGGGCGAAGACCTGTTCGACATCACCCACGATGTAAAGCAGCCAGTCCACTTGATGGATGCCTTGGTTGATCAATGAGCCGCCGCCTTCTACGGCCCAACTACCTTTAATCGGGCGCGAGTAGTATTCTTCGCTGCGCCACCATTTCACGTATGCATCCGCCTGAAATACCTTGCCCAGGCGGCCGTGGGCAATGGCCTTCTTGAGGAAGAGAACGGAATCGTTGAAACGGCCCTGGCTGACAACACTGAGCTTTACGTGCTTTGCGCGGGCGTAGTCGACCATCGCCTGAGCGGTTGCGACGTCAATCGCGATCGGCTTTTGAACCTGGATGTGCTTGCCGTGATCGGCCGCGAGCTTGAGCGGCTCAAAGCGCACGTCCGGGAAAGTGCAAAGATCTACAAAATCGACGTCCGGATGCTTGCAGACGTCGGCCCAATCCGGATAAAACGTGCCCCCCCATTTTTCAGCAAACGCGCGGCCGCGAGCCTCGGTCTTATTGCTGACGGCTACGATCTGGTAGCCGATGTTCTTATATGCTTGCGCGTGCTTGTTTGCAATCGCGCCGGTGCCAATCAAACCAACTTTCATGACTGTCTTGCTATACTACTATTGTTCCCCGAGTCGGTAGCTCAGTTGGTAGAGCATCGCACTTTTAATGCGGTGGTCGTGGGTTCGAATCCCACCCGACTCACCATTTTCCCATTCATGAATTTGTAAGGCGACGGGTGCTAGTCTGACAGATTCATGGTTAAGATTGTTTCTCTTTTGCTGTGGTTGGCAACATTTTGCATCGCTGCGATCACAGGTCGCGTTGCCGATGCCGGGGGAAAGCCAGTTGCAAACGCCGCGGTTGAATTTCGCAGCCTCTCTGGCGTCTTGATCTTTACCACCAAATCCGATAGCAAGGGCCGTTTTGTCTGGCCCGATGGACGTCCGGGGAGCTATCAGCTTCAAGTAACGGGCGAAGGCTTTCTCAGAAGCGAATCGGTTGTCGATCGGGCGGAAGTGGAGGTAAGTCTTGAACCGGCTTCCCTCTATACGCGCGTCACCGTCAACGCGATGCGCGGCTCGGCCGAGCCTGGCAGTGAATCCGCTCATGTCACTTCGATCCTGGATCGCGAGGACATGCTCAAACGCCCGCTAATCACACTCGGAAATGCGCTCGAAGCCGCGCCTGGAATTCTGGTGCAGCAAACCACCTCTGCCCAGGTGTCGCCGTTCATGCGGGGATTAACGGGCTATCAGGTGCTCAACCTGCTCGATGGCATTCGGTTCAACAATTCCACTTTTCGCTCCGGACCGAATCAGTATCTTGCCTTCGTTGAGCCTTCACAGGCGCATCGTGTCGAAGCCATGCTGGGGCCGACTGGCGTGCAATATGGCAGCGACTCGCTCGGTGGAACGATCCAGGTTTTCTCTCGGCCTGCGAGGTTTTCCGATGGTGGCTGGCAGACTCATGGCAACGTGACAGCGGGTGGCGCTACGGCGGATCTTTCGGGCTTTGCCGCGGGTCAGATTGCTGCTTCGAGCGAGAAACTGTTCTGGTTGTTTGGCGCATCAGGACGCAAGCACAATGACCTGAGGGCTGGCCGCGGTTACGATTCACGCAATGTGTATCACCGCTTCTTTGGGATGCCGCTCGATTCCGTCAAAGACTTGATTGGCAGCCGCCAGCAGGATACCGGCTTCAGCCAGTATGGGGTCGAATCAAAACTCGCATTTCGACCATCTTCAAACCATCTGCTCTCGCTCAATTATCAACGCGGCGTGCAAGACCAGGTGCGGGGATACAAGGATTTGGCAGGTGGGTTGGGCCGACTGATCTCCGATTTCACACCTCAAACTCTGAACTGGTTCTACACAAGATACGAAGCGCTCGATCAGGGCATTTTCGATTCGATCAGCGGAACCTTCGCACTGAATCAGCAGACCGACGGCAGCAGGCGACAGAACCTGCTTGCCACGGATTCCATTACGTCAGACTTGTCCAAAGTAAACGTCTTCGGCTATACAGGCCAGGCAACGACACATTGGTCGAACCGGGCAGCGATCAGTTTTGGGGGAGATATTTACGATGAGCACATCGACGCCACGCGCGATGTACTGAATCCTGTAACAAACGTCACCACCCGCCCGCGTCCGCTTTATCCGAGTGGTTCCCGTTACGGCAATTTTGGAGTGTTCGCTCAAGGCAGCTTCCAATTGCATCGCAAGTTGCGCGCAGCGGGCGGATTGCGTTGGACGGGGGTTCGATTTGCCGACCAACAGAACACGCTGTGGTTCAAGGACACAACTTTTCATTCCAGCTTGCGCTGGGATGTCACGAGCTTTTTCAGCCTGCATGGGGTGGTCAGCCGTGGGTTTCGCGCTCCCAACCTCAATGATCTCGGCGCGCTTGGGCTGAACGATCTCGGTTACGAGATTCCGGCGTCAGAAGCCATCCCGGCTGGCGCGTTGCTCAGCACGAACTCGGGCGAAGGTGCATTGTCCAAAGACCAAAAGTTAAATTCGCTGGCTGCCGAGTCGCTGTTCAACTCCGAATTCGGCATGCGGATCAATACGCGGAAGTGGTTCCTGCGCACACAGGTATTTAACGCAGAACTGTCCGACCCGATCTCCCGCAGAACGTTGCTGTTTCCAGCCGGCAGTGCTCCTTCGACGCTTGCGGGCTTGAGTGTGACGACGCTGCCCCAAACTGCGGCGCAACGCAGCCAGGGAGTAGTCGCAGTGGCAACGAGTCTCGACCCTCGTGCCGTCAAGGCCTTTGTGAATGACGGGGCCGCCCGCTACTACGGCCTTGAGACGCAGACCCGCTATCTATTGACAAGCCGACTCACTTTTGAGGCCCACTACAGCTATCTGGTCGGCCGGGACTTGTTTCCGAACCGGAATATCCGCCGTTTGCCGCCGCAATCGGGAACCATTACGATACGCCATAACCCAGGAGGGCGGCGTCCCTGGGTGGAAGTCGCAATGACAGCAACTGGGGCACAGGACCGTTTGAGCGGTGGCGATATCGATGACGAACGGATCGGCGCTTCGTTTCGCCGCGGCGACATTGCTTCGTTTTTTCGTGGCACTCGCGTATCGCAATACCTGAATCCCCCGGGAACTGTCTTCACGCCAACGGGAGAAACGCTGCTCGAAATTCAGAACCGCGTCTTGCCGGGCCTGAGCGACACAGCGCGTGTCCCGCTCTATACTTCGACGGCTGGGTGGGCAACCGTTGCCGTTCGCAGCGGCATTCCCATTGGGGAGCGCTGGCAGGCCATGGGCGCGATCGAGAACCTGTTGGACCGCAACTACCGCATGCATGGTTCCGGGATTGATTCGCCTGGATTCAACGCTTACCTCAGCCTCACTTATCGCTTTTAAGTCCGCACCCTGTGATAGCTTGAAACCAGGGAACTATGCTTTTTCGGATACAGTTTTTTGCGATCTGTTCGGTCGCCCTCGCCGCTCCAAAACCAGTTGATTTCCTGCGCGAGGTGCGCCCGATCTTCTCAGACGCATGCTTCCAGTGTCATGGCCCTGATGAGAATACGCGCATGGCAAAACTTCGGTTGGACACGAGGGAGTCGGCACTGCCCAAGGTCAGCGCGATTCTGGCGCGAGTCACTGAGACACGCGCTGCTCGAAAGATGCCTCCAACTCACGCCAAGGTGCAGCTGACCGAGGCTCAAATTGCGACCGTCAAGCGATGGGTGGAAGAAGGCGCTCCGTGGCAGGAGCATTGGAGCTTTGTTCCGCCGAGACTTACACCAGCCCCTGCGGTGCAACTCAAGCAATGGCCGAGGACGGACATCGATCGTTTTGTACTTGCAAGGCTGGAGCAGGAAAAGCTTAAGCCCTCGATTGAAGCTGACAAGCCGACCCTGCTGCGGCGGCTCAGCCTTGACCTTGCCGGTCTGCCTCCCACCACCCAAGAGCTGGATGCATTTCTATCCGACAAGTCTGCCGGCGCATACGAAAAACAGGTGGACCGCCTGTTGTCCAGCCCGCGTTTCGGTGAAAAGATGGCTCTGCATTGGCTGGATCTTGCCCGCTATGCTGATACCCACGGCTATCACATCGATTCGCATCGGGACATGTGGCCGTGGCGCGACTGGTTGATTTCCGCCTTCAATCGCAACATGCCTTATGACCAGTTCACGGTCTGGCAACTGGCGGGAGACATGCTGCCCAATGCCTCGCGGGAGCAAATCGTTGCCAGCGGTTTCAACCGGAATCACGTCATCAACTATGAGGGCGGCGCAATTCCGGAGGAGTATCAAACCGAATACGTCATTGACCGCGTCGAAGCAACCGGCACTACCTGGATGGGCCTTACTGTGGGCTGTGCGCGCTGCCATGACCACAAGTACGACCCGATCCAGCAGAAGGACTTCTATCGTTTGTTCGCTTTCTTCAACAACATTGAGGAGAAGGGCCTGGATGGTCAGAAGGGGAATGCAGCACCGTTCCTGAAACTGCCAACCCTGACCCAGGAGACGCTTGAGAAGGAAATGACTCAGGCCATCGCCGCGCGCGAGAAGCAGTTGGAAGAAGCCAAAGTCGCAGACCTCATGGCGACTTGGGAGAAGACCAGACTGCAGACCATCGCGACGCCCGTCCGCAAGGGACTGCTGGCTCATTACGAGCTGGAGGGCAATTTCAATGAAGCGACCGGAACCTACCGGCATGGCCGCTACCTTGGACAGCCTCCCACTGCCAATGACGGTCCAGTGGGGCAAGCCGCATTACTGGATGCCGCTGCCCGTATCGAGATTCCTGAACCCGAAAATTTTGATGAAGACCAGCCTTTCAGCCTCGCTTTTTGGTTCCGAGGCGGGAACAAGCTGGAGCCGATGACGATTCTCTCCAAGCGCGACAAGTCCGGCATCGAGATTGGCAACGATGAAGTCTTTTCCATCGGAGACTTGCGGCGCGGCGCACATCTGATCATCCAACTGACCGGCGATCAAGGCAGCAAGCTGACTTACACAACTGCCCAGGCATTCCCTTACAACGAATTCACACACTTCACGCTGAACCACAAAGGCAGGGGCGAGCTCGAATTGCTTGTCAATGGAGAACCATCGGCGTTGACGTTAGGCACTGCCAAGAGAGACTTACGGTTCGGCAACGCAGCGCCGATTCTGTTCACTCAAATGATCGGCTCGCTTGATGACATGCGAATCTTCAACCGCACGCTCTCGCAGCCGGAGGCCAGACAGCTTGCAATCGACGAGCCTGTCCGCTATCTGCTCTTTCATAGCGGCATCAAGCGCAACAAGGCCCAGTTGGCGACATTGAAGGACTACTACCTCAAGTTCGATGCTTCTGAAGATTTAAGAGCGCTCTATGCCCGCCTCAACCAATTGAAGGCCGAGAAAAAGCAGCTCGATGAACAGATCCCAACGACGATGGTGATGAAGGAGATGGAGAAGCCGCGCGAATCCAATGTCCTGAAGCGTGGTCAATACGACCAGAAGGGCGAGAAGGTGGAGGCCGCAACTCCTGCCTTTCTGCCGCCGATGCCAGCCAGCCTGCCGCGGAATCGGCTGGGCTTGGCCCAGTGGCTGATCGCAAAGGATAATCCACTGACAGCTCGCGTGGCCGTCAACCGCTTCTGGGCGATCTATTTCGGCAACGGCTTCGTCAAGACGCTGGAAGACTTCGGAAGCCAGGGCGAACTACCCAGCCATCCCGAACTGCTCGACCATTTGGCTACTTCGTTTGTCGAATCGGGCTGGGATATGAAGAAGCTGCAAAAGCAGATCGTGATGAGCGCCGTCTACCGGCAAAGCTCGCGAGTTAGGCCCGAGCTTGAGGAGCGCGACCCTGAGAACAGGCTACTCGCCCGCATGTCACGATTCCGGGTTCAGGCTGAACTAGTCCGCGACAACGCACTTGCAATCAGCGGCCTGCTGAACGATGAGGTTGGTGGGCGCAGCGTCTCGCCCTATCAACCTCCTGGCCTTTGGGAAGAAGTCGCCTACGGTGCGCAATTCACGGCTCAACGCTACGAGCAGTCGCACGGCAAGGACCTTTACCGGCGAGGCATGTACAGTTTCTGGAAGCGCACCCTTCCGCCAGCCAGCCTAGCCATCTTCGATGCTCCCGACCGCGAGAAATGTGTCGCCAAGCGCGCCACCACCAACACGCCGCTGCAAGCGCTCGCGCTCTGGAATGATACGACCTATCTCGAAGCCGCACGCAAACTGGCGGAGCGCAGTCTACTTGAGGCAGGGCCAGACTCGACCAAGAGAATTCGCCAAATGTTCCGGCTGGCAACTTCGCGGTACCCGAACGCGATGGAGCTGAAGCTGCTTGCGGCTTCCGCCCAGGCGCAGCTTGAAGAGTACAAAGCGAACCCGGAGGCGGCAGCTAAATTGATCCAGACCGGCGAGTCGAAATCCACAGTCCAAAACGCTGTTGAACTCGCGGCCTGGATGAATATCGCCAGCGCCATTTTGAATCTCGATGAAGTACTTACCAAGGAATAAGCAGATGCAAGACTACACATCCCGCCGCCAGTTCCTTTCGGGTTTTGGGGCCACTGCGTTTGCCGCGATGGCGAGCGAAGGCCACAGCGCAGCCCCACATTTTCCGGCCAAAGCCAAGAGCGTCATCTACCTGCACATGTCAGGCGGCCCATCGCAACTCGACATGTTCGACCCCAAACCGCAGCTCAAGAAGTATCAAGGCCAAGACCTGCCCGGCTCGATTCGCATGGGGCAGCGCATCACGGGCATGACCTCGGGCCAGTCCACATTGCCGGTCGCCAGTTCACTGTTCGATTTCGCCAAGCGTGGGCAATCCGGCATGAACATGAGCGACATCATCCCGTGGCATCACAAGATCGCCGATGACATCTGCCTGATCCGGAGCGTCCACACCGAGGCAATCAACCACGATCCGGCAATCACGTTTATCCAGACCGGATTTCAACAGCCTGGCCGGCCGTCGATCGGATCCTGGGTCAGCTATGGGCTGGGCAGCGAGAACAAGAACCTGCCTGGCTTTGTCGTGATGATCAGTCAGAAAGCCGCCATCAACACAGATCAACCTTTGTTCAGCCGCCTCTGGTCATCCGGCTTTCTTCCCTCGAGCTATCAGGGCGTGAAATTCCGCGCAGGCTCAGACCCGGTGCTTTATCTGAACGATCCCGAAGGCATGAGCAAGGCTTCGCGGCGCGGCATTCTCGATCTCAGCTCAAAGCTCAATCAAATGCGCGCTGAGACCATCGGCGATCCTGAGATCGAAACCCGGATTGCTCAGTACGAAATGGCTTTTAAAATGCAAAGCTCGGTTCCTGATCTGATGGATCTGTCGAAGGAAACCGAGGCAACCATGGACCTCTATGGCCCCGATGTAAAGCGTCCCGGCAGCTTTGCTCAACAATGCCTTTTGGCTCGAAGACTGGTTGAAAAAGGCGTACGTTTCGTGCAACTCTACAACCGCGGTTGGGATCAGCACAATGACCTTCCTCGCGACATTCAGCTCCAGGCCAAGGCTACCGATCAACCCTCTGCCGCGCTGGTGATGGATCTCAAGCAGCGAGGTCTGCTGAAAGACACTCTGGTTGTTTGGGGCGGGGAGTTTGGCCGTACCGTTTATTGCCAGGGCCGTCTGACCGATACCAATTACGGCCGTGACCATCATCCAAGATGCTTTTCGATGTGGATGGCGGGAGGCGGCATCAAGCCCGGCACACAGATCGGCGAGACTGACGATTACAGCTACAACATTGTCAAGGACCCGGTACATGTTCATGACATTCAGGCCACGCTGCTGCACTGCCTCGGCATCGATCATACCCGCTTGACGTACAAGTTCCAGGGCCGCCATTTCCGTTTGACTGACGTGCACGGAAACCTGATCAAACAGGCACTCGCCTAGATGCTGAGGTGCCCGGTCCGCGATTGCCAGAAGCCTCTTGTGCGCGAAAATCGAAGCTATGTCTGCGCCACGCGGCATAGCTTCGATATCGCCCGCAGCGGGTACATCAACCTTTTGCAGCCACAGGATCGCAAGTCGAAGAACCCTGGCGATTCCGTATTGGCCGTAGCGGCTCGCCGAAGATTGCACGACCTTGGCGTCACCACTCCGCTGCTGGTTGATATCGCCACATTCCTCAAACTGACAAGGCAGGACGTGGTGCTCGACGCTGGTTGCGGAGACGGCTTTTACCTCGGAAACCTCGGGCTCCGTTTCGGATTTGAAGCCCACGGTGTCGACATCTCAATCCCTGCCATCGACACTGCGGCGAAACGGCACCCGCACTGTCAGTGGATTGTCGCGAATGCGGATCGTGAATTGCCCTATCAGTCCGCGTACTTCTCACACGTGGTGTCGATTACTGCTCGAATGAATGTTCCGGAATTTGAACGGGTCTTAAAACCTGGCGGGAGGCTGATGATCGCGGTACCGGCTCCGGATGATCTGATCGAATTGCGTGGCGTCGGGCGGGACCGCCGCACTCGCACGATTGAAGAATTCCGGTCTCATTTCGAGCTGGTCGCATCGAGCCGGGCGACACACACCGCCGAGATGGATGCTGAGGCCATCGAAGACATTCGCCTGGCAATCTACCGGCCTATCCAAGCAGAACCCGCCGTTGCCTCGCGAGTCACCTTCAGCCTCGACCTACTCCTGTTTGAGTCTCGAAACGCTATCATAAGGTCATGATGCGCATCGCAGTCCTCTTGATGACCCTCAGCTTGCTCCAGGCAGCACCCGCCCCGTTGATGACGGTTTACAAGACACCCACGTGCGGTTGCTGCGCCAAATGGGTTGAGCTCGTACGCGCTGCCGGAATCCGCGTCAAGGTGATCGAAGTACCCAGCACTGCTTCCGCGCGACAGAGCGCCGGCATCAAAGAAAAGTTCGGTTCCTGCCACACTGGCCTGATCAACGGCTACGCCATTGAAGGGCATGTTCCGGTGGCTGACATCCAACGCCTGCTGCGGGAAAAGCCCAAAGCTATTGGACTTGCCGTACCCGGGATGCCGATGGGTTCGCCCGGCATGGAAGGCCCGTACAAAGATGCCTATACCGTATTGTTGCTTTCCCAGGATGGCTCAACGGCTTACAACAAGTACGCCGGCTCGCGGTAACAGCTTTTTATCATCGCCCCCTAACCTGTTGATTCAATTAAACAACTCCACCGGCCCGATAGTACTTTGCACCGCAAAAGTACTGCTAGCCGATTAGTACTCATTTGAGTTTTCATCAGTACCGGGCCGATTCAACTCTACGTTTTTTGTTGATTTCCGCAGCTACGCTTGTGTTGTCAGAAGAACCACCGATAAGGGATGGGCTTCTGTGTAATTACGAACACTGTTGAGTTTTGTCAATTTCCTCGCTGGTGGCTCCGGCGTGGTTGGACGGCATACTCTGGATCGGACTTTACCGGCACAGAGTATGCCTAATTCTTTTTGCGGCACTGAACCATGATTAAGGTAACCCAATGTGACCCTTTCCCGCCAAACTTTACAGTGATAGAATTAAGGCGAAATTTGCAAGAAAGCGCCTGTTCTATGAAAGAGTTATGCGAAGTCCAAGCAGCCTTCTAATCGTTCTTGCCTCCGGCAGCCTTACAGTCCTCATCGGAGCTGGGCCGAGCCCTGCGCCTGTCGCCAATCCGGTGTTGAAACAATTTTGCTTCCAATGCCACGGCAAGGCAGCAATGGGCGGCATAAACCTCGAACAGATCTCGACCCACGCCTCCGTGGCAGAGCACTTCCAACACTGGGACAAGGTCGCAACCGCACTCGAAGACCGTTTGATGCCTCCTGCCAAGATGCCGCAACCATCGGACGCACAGCGCAAGGAAGCGGTCAACTGGATTCGAACTCGACTCAATGAGGCCGCGCTGAAGGCCGCAGGCGATCCGGGTAAAGTAACCGTGCGACGTCTCACCAGCGGCGAATATGGCTATACAATCCGCGACCTGACTGGACTCGAAATCAAGACAGACCGGGACTTCGCCAGTGATTCTGTGGGTGGAGAAGGCTTCACCAACTTCGGCGACGTGCAGTTCATGCAGGACGCCAATCTGGAACGCTACCTTGAGAGCGCGAAGCGCATTGCGGGCCATGCAGTGGTCGGTTCCGGCCCTCTTCACTTCTTCGTTGATCCTGGCAAGAGCGGTTTTGAACTTTCGGGGATCAGCCGCATCCAGGCAATTTATAAAGCCAATGGCTTTCGCTCTGCTTCGGGGGAAGGCGGCAAAGCCTATGGACTCGATCGCTACGGCAAGGCTGTTTACGCATGCTGGCGCTACCTTCACCGGGTCAAACTTGGCGAACCCAAACTTACCCTGGCTCAGGCGGCGCAACGCGAACAAGTTAGCCCCCGCTTCGTTGAGCACCTCTGGAAGGTTTTCCACGAACCCACACCTACTTATCCAACTAGCGAAGCAGTGGAGAAGTGGAAGAAGATGTCTGCCGATGAATCAAAGGCAAGAGCCGCCGCTCTCGATCTGCAAACTTTCGTGGTGGATTGGCCCCGCATGCTGTTTGGAGCGGGTGCTCCGGCTGCGGGTGGCCAGGGCGACGAACGCAATTTCGTCCTGAGCGAAGACAGCTTGAAGGCAAAGACCGAGCATCGCTTTCGGTATCCCGTCCGAGGCGCGAGCAAAGGCATAGCCACTGCTTATTTCTCGGTCAAGAACATGAATCCGGTCGCCAAGGATCAGCCTTATGTTCTTTGGCGCAACGCCACAGTCCGCTTTCGTGGGGCAAATCGTGAATTCACCAAGCCGCAACCGCTGCGCACAGTTCTAACAGATGAATGCGTTGCCCGTCTCAACTTTGGCCAATTGCCCGATGGCAGCCCGGCCGACCCACTCGACTTTGCGATGGTAAGCGGCCAGACCGCAATGCTTGAAATCAAGCTCCCCGCGATCGCGACAGAAGTTAGCAATGTTGGCGGAGCAGAAGTCTCAATCGATGCCGCATTGGGCCCGGCGCCGAATGGCGATGGCGTTGTGCGCGCCATGGTGTCCAACAGCGACAAGCCATTCAACGGCGTGCCGTTCTCAGTGCTCCTTGGGCAACCCAAGGGAGCAGGCTTCGCAGCCTGGAAGGCGAGCGTGCTGGAATTTGCCGGTAAACTCCCGGCAAGTTCTCATGGCGAGCCAACGCCGTCTGACAAAGACCCGATCCCGGCCCCGTACAACAACATCTACAACCAGCCTGAGCGCGATTCCTACCACATTAACGTGAAGTATTACCGCGACGACAAGTTCCTCTTGGATCACGTTCTGCACGACAAGACCCGCGCCGAACTCGATTACGCCTGGAATGACCTGCTGGCCAGCTTTGGCTACCACGATGCATTCCTGCGCTTTGTCAGTGAGAAATACAAACTCAACCTCACAAAGAAAATCAACGAGCTGACAGCCGCCGAAATTGAAGCTATCCCTGCCGAACCTCGCCAATACGTCAAAGCGCTCCGCACGGAATACGATGCGGTGCAAAAGGCTCAGTTTACCGCCCACCCGAGGCACGTGGATGACGCAATCCGCCTGGCGGCCAAGGCCTGGCGTCGCGAGCTCACTCCGGTGGAAAAAGATCGCCTGCGTGGCTTCTATGTCAATGCCCGCGAAGTTCAGAAACTCGATCACTCCAGCGCCATCCGCGCCCTGGTATCGAGAGTGCTTGTTTCGCCAGCCTTCCTGTATCGGCTCGAAAACCAGCCTCAGGTGAAGTCAGCCAAAGTGTTGGCCGGCACGGAGCTGGCCAGCCGTCTCAGCTATCTGCTCTGGTCCTCCTTACCCGATGAGGATCTGACGCGCGCAGCCAAAGCGGGCGAGTTGGCCTCCAATGCTGGCATCGAAAAGCAGGTCCGGCGCATGATCGCCGACCCCAAGGCACGGCGTTTCGCTACAGAGTTCTTCGGCCAGTGGCTGGGCTTCTATCGCTTCGATCAATACTCAGGCCCCGATATCAGCCGCTACCCTGAGTTCACCGACGAGCTGAAATCCGCAATGTACGACGAGGCGGTTTCGTTTTTTGAATATATTGTTCGTCAGGACCGTCCTATCCGCGAGATGTTCTCAGCCGATTACACGTTTCTCAACCAGACGCTCGCCAAGCACTACGGCGTGAAGCGAGAAATCAAAGCGATTCGCGAAGCCGAACGGGTCGAAGGCGCAAGTGAGTTTTCACGCGGTGGCATGCTTCGCCTGGGTGCGGTGCTGACGGCAACCTCCGCGCCGCTCCGCACGAGCCCGGTGAAGCGCGGCGATTGGGTGCTGCGCCGGATTCTCGGCACACCCACTCCGCCTCCCCCGGCAAACGCAGGCACTCTCCCTGCCGACGACAAGAATTTTGGCGGCATGACTTTGAAGGAGCGCCTCGCCTCCCATCAGCGCAACGCAACCTGCGCCGGATGTCACTCGCGCATCGATCCACTCGGCTTTCCCCTTGAGAAGTTCGACGCCGTTGGCCGATTGAGGGAAACCTACTCCGACGGCAAACCGATCGAAGTGTCGACCCTCACTCACGACAAGGTCACTATCAATGATGTTGACGGGCTTGCCGACTACCTTAAGGCCAACGAAAAACTGGTCCTCCGAAACTTCGCCCGCAAGCTGCTCGGCTACGCTCTGGGCCGCACTATGACAATCGGTGACCAGCAACTGATCGACCAGCTCTCGCAGGCAGGTTCTGACACCAACATCTCAAAACTGGTCACTCAGATCGTCACCAGCAAGCAGTTCCGCAACCGCCGCGCAAGCGAAGAAGCATTGCAAACCAAGGCCACGCCGGCCTCCAAAAAAGAAGGTGGATTATGAACCGCGTTGAACGCAATCTCTCTCGACAACCGAAATCCCGGCGTCACTTTCTTCGGGGTGCGGGCGTAGCGCTCGCGTTGCCCTGGCTGGAATCGATGCCTCTCCTTGGGGCGCAAGAAGGCGCCAGCCCTAAAGCGGCTGCGGCCGCCAACAAGCCACCGGTGCGCATGGCGACAGTGTTTTTCTCAAACGGCGTCGAGCCGATTCATTGGTGGGCAAAGGGCGAAGGCAAGGCCATGGAACTCGGTCCATGCCTCGAAGCCATGAAGCCCTATACCGAGGATTTCACCTTCATCAAGGGCCTCTACAATCAACAGGCGTTCAAATCCACCAGCCCTCACCTCGGCCGCATGCCCAATGTGCTCTCCGGCGCATGGGTCAGCCTGGATCCGAGCGACATTCGCGTCGGCACAACATTCGATCAGGTTCTCGCGCGCCAAATCGGCGGCCAGACGGCGGTCCCCAGCCTCGTGATGGGCATCGAACCGAACGAGCTGCGTCTCGAAGACGGCCTCTCGATGATCTACGGCTCCTGCCTGTCCTGGTCTTCGCCAGTCAAGCCGGCCACCAAAGAAATCTACCCGGCCCGCGCCTTCGACCTCCTGGTGGGCGACGGTTCCGGTCGCAAACTCGACCGCAGCATCCTTGACGCGGTTCTGCGCGAAACCCACGACCTGCAACCCCGCATCAGTAAGATCGACCGCACCAAGCTCGACGAATACCTCGAATCCATACGTGACATCGAGAAGCGAATCGATCGTGCCAGCCGCGAAGAACGAATCGAAGGTTGGCGTCCTTCGATCGCCCAACCAAACATGCCCCGCCCTGCCGACGAGATTCCACAGAATGTTCCCGCTCACATGAAGCTCATGCTCGACTTGGTCGTGCTCGGCTTCCAGATGGACAAAACTCGCGTCGCCACTCTGATGCTGAACAACGACCTGTCGCAGATGAACTTCCGGTTCCTCGAAGGCGTTAAGGGCGCCCTCCACCTCGACCTCACTCACAACGGGAAAGCCGCGGCCATGGAGGCGATGTACCTCAAGACGAATCAATTCCACATCCAACAGTTTGCCTATCTGGTCGACCGGCTTAAAAACATCGACGAAGGCGGCACATCCGTCCTCGACAACTCGATGCTCATGCTGGTTTCGAATTTGTTCGACGGCGACACGCACAGCGCGGAACAGATGCCGATCCTGCTCGCAGGCAAGGGCGGCGGCACATTGAAGCCCGGCCGCAACCTCAATTACATGGATCAGGGCGACGACAATCGCCGCGCCTGCAGCCTCTACCTCTCCATGATGGACCGCATGGGCGTGAAGTTAGACCGCTTCGGTGATACGGACAAGAGATTAACAAACCTTTAGTTTGCAGTGATTTGCATTATTTGCAATGTATTTGATCTTTCTCCAGGCTCTGTAGCGCGTGTTGGTTAGTGACTGCTAAGTTGGTTGAAACCTTTTGAGCGGCACGGAATCCAAAGCTTACGGAGTTTGACGGTATGGAGATTGTAAAGGGCACACATAGCAGCGGCGACAGCGCCAATGTTGTGCCCCAAAAACTGCCAGCGTCGTTGCTTGAAAAAGCAGCGGACCGCCTCAGTTGGATTACGATTCTCTGCGCTGTCTCCAGCCTGGTGCTTTTCAGCCTCGAACAGTACTTGCAGCCCGAACTCAATGAGATGGGTGCCCTGCCATCCACCCGCCTAAGCCTCTTGGGGATTTTCGTTTTCTCCGGATTGATCTATGTGGTCCAGCGCAATGGCTGGCTGAGAAAAGACTCGCTGCTCGATCTGGGCATCGTCTTCCAGGTTTACGTATCGTTCGCAATTTCCATGTTTGAGACCTCGCGTCCCTGGAAGGACGAGGTTGTTCTTGGGCATTCCGCGGTTGCAATCTGGCTCTCGATCTGCGGCCTGGTTTTGCCGAACGCGCCGATCCGGGCTGGCGTCGCCGCGATGTTGTCCGCCTCCATGTGGCCGGCTGCGTATTTCTTCAATCTCTGGCTGCACGGGTTTGATCCACTTCCGCTACCGCGCCTGGCAGTCTGGATTGTGCCGAATTTCCTGATGGCGTGCTGGATGTTCATCCTGAACAAGCAGATGTTCCAGATGCAGCTCAAGCAGGTGAAGGCGGAAGAACTGGGAAGCTACCAGCTCGACTACCTGATTGGCAAAGGCGGCATGGGCGAAGTTTGGAGAGCCCGGCACAAGATGCTGGCTCGCGATGCGGCGATCAAGCTGATCCGTGCCGACGTGCTGGCAGGAGTAAACGCCCGGCAGGAACATGTAATTCGCAAGCGGTTCGAACGCGAGGCCCGCGCAACCGCCAGCCTTCGTTCTCCGCACACAGTGGCGTTATTCGACTTCGGACGCACCAAAGAGAACACTTTCTACTACGTGATGGAATTGCTCGACGGCATTGATCTGCAAAGCATGGTCGAGCGCTACGGCCCGATGAATCCGGGGCGCGTCGCACAAATCCTGATTCAGACAGCAGAGAGCCTGGAAGAAGCCCACCGCGCGGGCCTTGTTCATCGGGACATCAAACCGCGCAACCTGTTTCTGGCCCGCCTGGGAATGCAGTACGACTTTACGAAGGTCCTCGACTTCGGCCTTGTAAAGACAAGCATGGTGACGGACGCATCGATGGTAACGCTGGACGGTGTCGCCACCGGAACCCCGGCCTACCTGCCGCCGGAGATCGCCATGGGCGAGAGCAAGATCGACGGTCGCGCCGATTTGTACAGCCTTGGCTGCGTCGCCTACTACTTGTTGACCGGTCAGCTTGTTTTCAATGAAACGAACCCGACAGCCCTGGCGCTGGCCCATGTTCAGAAACAACCGGTTCCGATGAGCGAACGCACTGAGCTGCCGATTCCGCCGGCGCTGGAAATGATCGTGATGCAGTTGCTCGAAAAGAAACCGGAGAACCGGCTGAGGAGCGCACAGGAATTGCAACGGCAATTGCGCGCCATCGCCAGTGACCTGCCGTCGTTCAACCAGGAGGATGCTGCAGCATGGTGGCAGACAAACCTGCCTGAGACGGCTGCCCGCGTCCAGCCGCGACTCGAAGAGTCAACTCCGACCAATCTGGAACTTGCATCGCCGCTGGCGCCCGGAATTTCCTCGCGTAATTAAGCCGCGGCGTCCAATATGGGACACAATCAGAAGGAGTGGCCTTAACTGCAGGCAGCAACGCACTATTGAATCGACTGACGTGGTTGTCAATGAGTTGTGCGGCATTGATGATCGGCCACCAGGTAGCGGCCAAGGCTGCCCGGGACGGCCTGTTCCTCTCACGTTTTCCGGTTACGGATTTACCCAAGATTGTTGCAGCCGCGGCACTGCTTTCGATTCTCCTGGGCCTGTTGTTTTCAAGACTGCTTAGCCGGTACAGCCCTGCCCGGGTTGTACCGTTCTCAGTGCTGACTTCGGGTCTTCTCCACGGCGCTGAATATTTTCTCATCAACTGGAACCGCGATGCGATCGTTTCTTTCACCTATCTGCACATCGTGGGCTTTGGAGCAATTCTCCTCAGCGGTTTTTGGTCGGTAGCCAACGAAGCGTTTGATCCGAGAGAAGCCAAAATTCGATTTGGGAGGATCGCAGGCGCCGGTACGGCAGGAGGGGTGTTTGGTGGTTTGCTCGCCGAACGCACGGTATACCTTCTCAGCACGGACTCGCTTCTGCTCCTGCTTGCGGGACTTCACTTCATTGCCTTCCTTGTCCTGCTCGGCATTCGACGCCATGCATCGGACGGCATAACCAAAGCTGCGCCTGAACCAGGTCTGATGGCTGCCAGGGCGGCTTTCGGCCGGGCGCCTTTTCTCATCTCGCTGGCGGCGTTGGTCCTGCTCGGAACAACCAGCGCTGCGCTGGTTGACTATCTCTTCAAAAGCGGGGCGGCGCAAAATTTCGCCAAGGGCCCAGAGCTGACCCGCTACTTTGCAATGTTTTACACGGGCGCTCAGATACTTACCCTCGTCGTGCAAAGCGTCCTCACTCCGATCGCGCTCGAAAAACTGGGCTTGGGAAGGACCGTCATGAGTTTGGGCCTGGCATTGATCGGAGGATCCGCCGCTGCTCTGGCTGTGCCCGCGTTTGGAATGACGGCGAGCGTCCGGGCGCTTGAGCTGATCCTGCGCGGCTCCTTTTTCCGGTCCGGATACGAACTCTTCTTTACTCCAATTCCTCCTCAAGATAAACGAGCCGTAAAGACGGTAATCGATGTCGGATGCGACCGGCTGGGGGACGCCCTCGGCGCCGGCGCACTGCAACTCCTGTTACTGCTCGGCCCCGTTCACGCTCGCGTGGAAACTCTGCTCATCACGATCGGTCTGGCAGCGCTCAGCATCTGGATCACAAAGCGCATGGACAGTGCCTATATTCAGGTTCTGGAAACGGGTCTGATGAATCGGGCTTTCGAACTCGACATCAACGACATCCACGACTCAACGACAATGTCAGCCGTGTTGTCCACATCGGGCGTTAAAACGGTAGCGGACAAGTCACCGCCATCCACCCATTCTCTTCAAGCCCAGGCTCAGAGGACAGGCCCGGATGCTTTGTTGAATCAACTTGCAGCACTTCGAAGCGGCGATGCGCAGAGCGTTCGCCGGGCCATCGACGCGATTGATCCGCTCGAAGCACTTTATACGCCACAATTGATTCGCTTGCTGGCCTGGGACGAAGTTTCATCCTTCGCCCGCGAAGCCCTGATGCAAGCAGGCAACTCGATCAGTGGGCAACTCTCCGATGTATTGCTCGATGACAGACACGATTTTGCCGTTAGGCGTAGAATCCCTCGCATCCTTGCCCGCGCCACAACACGCCGCGCCTTTGAAAGTCTCATGCTGGCTCAGGGCGATCTACGATTTGAGCTCCGCTTTCAGTCAGCCCGGGCGATGGATTACATGATGCAGAACAACCCGCAGCTCGACATCGCCGAGCGCGATGTTTTTGCCATGGTGGCCCGGGAGCTCTCTGTTTCGCGACCGATCTGGGAAGGTCGAAAATTGCTGGATACACGCGACACCTCCGACAGCGGATTCACATTTCTGGACGACGTGCTCAAAGAGCGAGCGAACCAGAGTCTGGAACATGTGTTCAGCCTCTTGTCGCTGATCCTGCCGCGGGACCCCCTGAAAGTGGCATTCCGGGCGCTTCATTCAGAAGACCGGCAACTGCTTGGCCTCGGCTTTGAATATCTGTCGAGTACGCTACCGGATGAAATTTTTCGCCAACTCACCCAACTGCTCGAGACCAAGCCAGTCAAGAGTCAGCGCTCGCAACAGGAAGTTCTCGACCACCTGATGCTCGAATCGAACAACAGCATCATTCTTGAGCTGCGCAGGAAAGCCGCCAATGCCGAAGACGATGCTCAAAGCCAACCGATTGCCGCCCCTGAAAGCTAGAAAGAGAGTCGCCGGTGTTCGCGGTCAAGACGCGAGGCAATCCAGAGCCACACCAGCGTAAAGCCTACATTCAGCCAGGCAAACCCGGAAGTCGCAACCTGCAAATCCGCGCCGATCTTCACGATGCCGGCCTGAATGACATCTCCTGTACGCATGAAAAATGTGTCGATCGCGGCCTTGGCTTTGTACTTGGCTTCTCGCGAGGTCGGCAGGAAAAGCGCCTGCCTCACCGTGTTCTGGATCGAATAATCTGTCGCATTCTCAAGCGTCTTGGCCACGCGCACCACCGCCAGCAGCGGAACGAAAGCGAGTACCGAATAGCTGACCAGGGCGATCGCAGGCAGAATGTACAACGCACCGCGCACGCCGATGTATTGGAAGAGGCGCGACACAGCGAAGGCCTGCAGGAGAAAGCCGAGCAAATTCACGCCGGCAAAGAACGACCCATAGAATGCGCCCACATACTGCTTCTGCGCGGCTACATCCGTGGGGAAGAGCTTCTTGGCTTCTTCAATGACGACGGAGCCAAGCAGGAACTCGCCGCTCGAATTCACGATATTGAGAAGGACAGTCAGCGCCGCGATATACATCAAATAATTACTTTTGAAAATCAGTGAGAAACCGTCCTCCGAGCCAAGCTTCTGGTCGGCTTGCCCTGCCATCTCCGGGATGCTCTGCTTTTTCTGGATTCGATTCACCGCGATCATGATGCCGACACACACCACGAGGATGACAGCACCGATCAACTGCAACTGATAGGGGGTCACGTTCAAACGCTTAACCAGTTCCGCTGCCGATTGCGCGCCAAGCCAAGCGCCCAGAGAAGCTCCGATACCAATCATCGCGAACAAGCGTTTGCCTTGCGCTTCGGTATAGATGTCATTGGCGAAGGACCAGAATTGCGACACAACAAACACGTTGAAGATTCCAACCCATATGTAGAACACAACCCCTTCTTTAGCCCCGGCAACGCCGAAGATGTAGAAAAGCACCAGATTCATGGCAAAGAACAGGCCCAGGCCCGCGACAAGAACGATGCGGTTCACCTTGGTGCCGACAAAGCCATACAGTGGCACAAGCAACATCAGCAGCGCAGCCTGACCGGCCGACGAATAGGCCTTGATGTAGGCGCCTCCCTCGGTCAGAATCAGAGCCTCGCGGACTGTCTTGAGCAGGTAATAGGAGAACAGCAAAAGAAAAACGTTCAAAGTCATCAGCAGGACGCCTGGGCCTTCACCCGCCCGCACATCCGCAAAGAATGACAACAGCTTCTCGAGTGGCCCCTTGGGCAGTTCACCAACGGCCTGAAAACTGGGGAAACTCTGTAGGCTCCTGATTTCGGGGCGGGATTGATATTCGGGGCGTTCTTCGCTTCGGCTCATTACCAGTTCCGATCGATGCCGATTACGCGATTGCCGCGCAAGTACACATCCACTGTCTGCTTGGGGTTCTTTGTATTGGAGATGGTCATGCCGTAGTAGCCCTCAAATGGCTTGCCGGAATTAAGAGGCAGTTTGGCGCTGGTTTGCCCGGACAACGGCGTCTTTTTCTCAGCTTCGTTGTCGAAGGCGAACCATTGCATCGTAACGGTTGCTGCCGGCAAATAGTTACCTTTGACCGCGAGATCCACCCATCGCAACTCATCCCCAGTCACTTGGAACCGATCAAGAGGTAGCACCTTGGCAAAATACGCCTTGCCGATCTTGTCGCGCCGTTTCGATAAGCATTCAAGCAGCCAGGCCGAGGCTTTCGGATCACTCAATTGGCCGGTCGAAATAATCACTTTTAGATCCTCGTCAGTAAACGAGGCAACTTGTTTTGCGGCCCAGAATTCATCGTCTGGTAAGCGGTTGCGAAAAGCCGGATTCGGATACTCAGGCACCCACTTCTCAGGATCGAATACCTTCCATTCAAATCTGCCCACACTTGGCAGGTCGGGGAACTTGGCGAATGCCCAATAGGGAGGGACAAGCCCAAGTGTAAACAATTGCTTGGCTGAATCTTTCCAGCTAAAGAAATAGCTACCGCTGCGCGCGCTGTTTGCCACTTCCGTTCCGCTACCGAGCGTTGAGCCGAGGTCGAGCATGAAGTGCTTCAGATATTGCGTATCTCCATCCTTGTATAGGATGTCCAGGTTGTTGATCGCGCGCGAGTCATCGTGATCGATCCAGGCATCCACTACGTGCAGACCGCGCAAATCCCGCCGGTGCTCGTGTGGAACAACATCGTTCGGGTCGTCGGTGCGCGTGCCATAGTAGCGGGGCGGCCCAACCGGTTTACCCGGCAATCCAAGAGAAGCGGTCGCGCGGTATTTGCCATCCTTGGCCATCGGCACTTTAGCAAAAATCAGATCGACATCCTCCCGCGTCATCTTCCGCGGCAGACCCTTCTTGTCCATCACCGTAGCGTCATCGCCAATCGCCAGTTGGCTTGGAGCAAAATAAACAACATCATTCTCCGGGACATGGTATCCGAGCGCATAAAAAATTCTCGACACAATTGAATCGCTACTCGTGGCCATCTCGGGATTGGTAACTGGATCGAACTTGATGAAGTAAAGACGTTTTCTGGAATCCCGGATGGTAAAGCCTGGGGTAACGCCTTCATTTTTCGCACTGATGATCGTCCACTTGCCGTCCATGGAAGGGAAGTTCTCGTTGCCGGGGCCGCGCTTGAGTTCCTCGGCGCTCATCCGATTGTAGTAGTGACGCCTCTCCCACCAAGCGCCATCCATCGGCTCGCCCAGCGTGTTCACAGCCTTGGCGCGAATTGGAGGGCCGTTCACGGGGTGCCGCTCTCCCAGGTTAGTTAACTGGTGCGAAAACAAGTCGTAGATATCGCTCAGTTTGCGATTTTCGACAGTTGGCACATTGCGATTCTTAGGTTCAACCAGCAACGGATCGTCGGTGTAGAACTTCTTGGCTGGCGCAACCAGCCCCACGGCTAATAAGAGGTAGAGTGTCTTCTTCATGGCGTTTCTCCTAGTAGGCGGGCTGCAAGGTATTAGTTCCGAACCGGCGCGAATTCAGAAAATCGTTGAACTTGAACCAGATCTGAAAACCCTCCTGGCTGAAGCCCACATCGAGCCGCAAGAATGTGGCGTTGAGAGCATTGAATCTTAAACCGAACCCAGCACTTGTCTCAAGATTTGAAAAGTTGAGCTGGCTCCTTCGCGGCATCACCTTACCCGCATCGAAGAACAGCGCGCCATCCATTCCTGAGAATATCTCCCAGCGATACTCCGCGTTATAGACGACAGCATTTCGGTCGGTGAAGCGGAAAAACCGGTATCCCCGAAGATCATCCGAACCACCGAGTATGGGTTGCAAGTAGAACGGGACGGGTTTGTTGTTGTCGGTCTCAGTGAAGGTGCCCTTGGCTCTCAACATGATGCGTCTTGTACGATTCAGAAATGGAATGTGCTGCTCCAGATCAATGTCCATGCGCCTGAAATCGAAGCGGCTCAATTCCTGGTCCTGATACCAGGAGTGCTGGAACACATAGTTTCCGCCTGATTTCGTTCCGGTAGGGCTGTCACGGTAATCCAATTGCGTGAATACGCTATAGCGCAGGAAGTTTGTTTGCTGCGTGATTCCAGGAGCAATCGCCTCACTGTACTGACGGTCCGATGAGATGAATCGTCTGTCCGTTCCAGGCCCAACGTTTGTCATCAAATACCCCAGGCTGGAACCTACCTTCCAAAGCTTCGTTGGCGCCAAGCCCACAATCCCATCGAAACTGGTATCTTCGAGCCGGTAATTCGAGCGCCCCGTTCTCCGGGAATCCGGGCCCTGCCCGTAGAAGTTTAAGCCGCCGAAATTCCGGTGGGATGCAATCAGGTCAATGGCCAGCCTGTCCTTTGCCAGTTTGGGAAACAGGGCTTCGACCTGGTACTTCTGAAACAGCCGTGTAGAGATCTGTGCTGAAGCCCGCGCAGTCAATTCACCGTCCATGAAGTCATCGCGACCGTACTCGATGCCGCCGGCAAATCCTCCACCCGTCACCATATTGCCGATCTTCGGCCGAAAACCATTCACTCCGCCCTGAAACTTCTCAAGCTGCTTTTCGTCCTTGAATCGCCTCAGGAAATTCTCAGCCTTGGAGACTTTCTCGGGCTGCAGCGTTTTCGCCTTGGCGTCCTTTGCCGCCTCGATCTCTGCTGTTCGCGACTCTGGTGTTTGCGCAAAAAGACTCGCCAGAAACACCAGGAAACTTAATAAGAACAATTGCATCACTACGTAGTGTAAGCAATTTCTTGTTTAAACTATGTTTAGAAGTACGTTCCTTCCGCCCACTCTCCCCCAGCAATGCACCCTTGTTCACCCATCCTTCGCTTAGTGTTTTTTTGCCTTGGACCCGCGTGCCTCCTAATGTCTCAGACACCCAGAGTCTACTTGGCAACGCTCGACCAAAGCTCCTGTACTTTGGCTTGGGGTATGGCCGACGGCAAGAAGTTCAATTCGATTGGAAGGCAGGCAACAGGATTCGGGGAGGTCACAATTCGCTTCGGCAACGGCGCCTTCACTACCAGCCAGCAATGGTACAAAGTGGAGGGGCTAGCCCCGGACACGATCTACCAATATCAGGTGATACGGGCCGGCAAGCCAATTGGCAGCGGTACCGTGCGCACTTGGCCAGCGAAATCCCAATCGCTTACCTACTTCGTAATCGGAGATTGGGGCAATGCCAGCTCTGCACAATATGCACTGGCAGGTCGAATGGAGCAGGAGCGCAAACTCCTGGAGGCGACAGATTCTCCCGTCCGCTTCGTGCTCAGCACAGGAGATACCATCTATGCCGGAGGTGGAGCGGATCGTGACTGGGACAATAAATTCTTCATGCCCTATGCCAGTACTCTGAGCTCCATCCCTTTTTATTCGGTGTTGGGCAACCATGACGGCAATGAGAGCGAATCTTCCTGGGATTTGCCCGCTTTCCTGGACAACTTTTTCAGTCCTGCCGGTCCGATGTCCCGCTACTACCACTTTCGTTTCGCAGACCTCGCCGAGTTCTTCGCATTGGATTCCACAACCAATCAACACCCAGGACGCACTTACCCTGCCTACCTGCAAGACGGAGATCAATCTCGCTGGTTGGCGGAAGAATTAAAGCAACAGCCGAGCCCTTGGCGTATTGCAGTCCTGCACCACCCATTTTTTACTGCTGGCCCAAACCATCCACCCATGCTGCCCAAGCTGGGGCACTGGTTTCAGATGTTCCGAAACCAGGGCATTAGCGCCATATTTTCAGGCCACGAACACAATCTCCAAATTTCCCAGCGCGACGCCAACACCGGAGATATGCAATTCATCGTCTCCGGCGCGGGAGGAGAACTGAGAAGGTCCAGTATCCTTTCCAATATGAAGGCAAGTCATATAGCCGCCTGGGCGCCACGAGTGCATTTTCTGCTGGTTCAAATCGAAGGCGACACAATGTCGATCACCCCCAAAGGCATCGTGCCCTTCAATGTGTTGGATGCAGCAGGCAGGCCAGTGCCTACGCCGATCCTGGTCCCAAGGCGTCAGCGCTAAGAAGTGAACTGCGGGAGAACAGGATTTAAGGTCCGCTTCGTAACCAGGTCAATCGCATCGGTGGAAGTGTTCAAGTCAAACCTTTGATTCCCGGCCCGGTAAATCTCGAGAATGCTCTGAGTCGCTGAGAACGGATCCGTTGCCGTCCGCGCTGCATTCAACTGATTGGCCAGTACAGACGCTTCAACCATTTGCCCGTTGGGCATACGGATGTATTGATCCTTCTGGCTGGTACCGAAAGTGTCGAATGGTGACTTCATCAAAGTACCGCCCAACAAGTCAGCCAGTTCCTTGCCGCTTTCATTCGTAACATTCCCGACCGCTCTTGAAATAAATTCAGGCTTTCCAGTAGAGACGTTCGACCATCGAATGTCAACGGCGTCGAGTTGGAAGGGCTGCGATCGGCTGAGATTCGCCCTCATCAGGTTGGCGTAGACTCCAGTGTTTGCATCGAGCCAGTTCTGCTGCATGCCATTGAACCGGACTGGCGCTGCGGGTGCCGGGGGCGTCGATCCTGAAGTCGCAGGTAGTGGAGGAGTTGAACTTCCGCCGGCTGGTGGAGCCGGGGTACTGCGGGGCGTCTCCGACGGTGGCCTCCTTGTCCCGGGAGCGACAGAATTTCGACGCACTGCCGAAACATTGGCGCCAATCGCAGCCAGGATGCTTGAGTTCGACGAACGCCGCACGGTCGTTTCATTCAGGGAAGCAGTTGCCGAATTGGTTCCCGATTTGGATCGCTCCAGCGCAGTCGGGAAGCCCTTTACAGGGGAATTGCTCACTTCATCAGATCGCAAATCGCCCAGAGAACGACGTCCCGAGCGTCCGGAGTATTCACTAGTGGATGCGCTTCTGATCGCAGTGCGCAGTGAGGATGATTCCATCATGCCCTGACTTATGCACTTGGCTTGCCAAACTCTATAGCGTCTTTCGTTAGATAATCTCGAGTATGCTTCGACGACAATTCATGGCGATGTCCGGCGCTGCCGCATCATTGGCTAGCGCACAGTCCACCGCCCCCAAACGTCTGATCGTTCACGCCGACGACGCAGGCATGTGCCATTCCGCCAATGTTGCAACTCGCGAAGCAATGGAGAACGGCCTGGTCTCATCTGCCAGCGTCATGATGCCCTGCCCCTGGGTGCAAGAATTCTGCGATTGGGCCAAAGCCAATCCAAAATTCGACCTCGGCGTACACCTGACTCTCACCAGCGAATGGAAGCACTTCCGCTGGCGGCCGCTAGCTTCGATTGACAAAGTCAAAGGCCTCATTGACCCGGAAGGCTACATGTGGCGCGACGTCCGTTCCACAGCCACCAACGCCTCGCCTGCAGAAATCGAAACTGAGATCCGCGCCCAGATTGAGCGCGCTCAACGCTACGGCCTGCAATTCACGCACCTCGATACTCACATGGGCACCCTCTATGCCCGGCCTGATTTCTTTGAACTCTATGCGCGGATCGCCAAAGAGTTCAAGATCCCCTGCATGCTACCCAAACCCGAAGGAATTCCCGAGGCAGAACTCAAAAGTTACCCCATCACGCTGGACATGCTGCGCGACAAGCAGAAACAAGGCTTCGCCATGCTGGACCGGCTGATCACCGGCGTGCCAGGCCGCAACTATGCCGAGCGCCGCGTAAGCTACGCCAAGCTCATCGCCGGCCTCACTCCCGGAGTTACCAAGCTCATCATCCACCTGGCCAAGGACGACGCGGAAATCCGCGCCATCAGTGGCGCCTGGGAATACCGCTGGGCAGACTATCAATTCTGGACGAGCCAGGAATCCAAAGACCTGCTAGCCCAACACAACGTGGAGCTCTACACCTACCGGCAACTCGGCCACCAAGCCTGAAGCCCAAGATTGGCAGGAGCCACGCCCGATCCGAACTAGAGCAGGGCCCGCGTCCTCGGCCCTAAAACTTTGCTCTCCAATCGCACTCTGCGACATACCAATTCATCCGTGTTCCCAAGGCTTGAGGCCTCAATCGTACACTCCAGCGCCATGAAGAAATTCTTCTCTTTGTGTTCGTAGTACTTGGCCAATTCCACCAGCGCCTCAGCCCGAAAAGGATTCTTGCTCTGCGCAAGGTCTGTCCAGATCGTGAGCGCCTCACTGACTTTTTCTCTACGTTTCTCCACCAATCCCCATTCCCACAAACTGCGAAAAAGCAACGCGTCGTCAATCGGTGCTGCCACCGCGCGCCGGTACATCTCCGCTGCCTCATCCAGCCGGTCCTGCGCCACCAGCCACCTCGCCAGCCCGCTCAATTCCGCTCCGTGCTGCAATCGACAGGCAAGGGGATCATCGAAAACCGCCGGTATGATCGCCGCCAAAAACGCCAGCGAAAGTATATCCAGCGCATTGTGCTCAATCACCGCCTCGAGCTTGCCCGCCCTGCCCGTCCTCAAATACTCAAAATAGATCTGCGGAATCAATTCCCCCGGCACATCGCCCACTCGCTCATGACCAAGGATCTGCCGCTCCAATTCGACCAATCGACACGACTCATAACGCAACTTCCACAACCGCCGCGCCCCATAAAGCAGATCCAGATGTTCCATCCGCGCAAACGGCGTTTTCTGCCGCGCAAGCGTATACCGCGTCTCAAGCAACGGCTGGTCATAGCTACGCCCGTTATAGGTCACCAACGTCCCAAACCCTTCCAGGTATCGGGACAGAGAATCGAGCGCACTCGCCTCCTCGCCGTGCTCCCTGATGAACCATTGCTTCAACACAAACCCATCCGCCGTGATGCTCGCGGCGCCGATCAAGAACGCCATCGTCCCCGCACCGCCAGCAAGCCCCGTGGTCTCCGTATCCAGATACACCCAGCGCCGCCCTTCAAGGCCCAACAACCGCTCGACGCGCACATTCCCATGAGCATGATCCACCGGATAGAATCGATCCATTTCAAGATGTCGGCCCAGCCCGGTTTCCACCTCGATTCCGCCAAGACGCGTCAAGTCAGCCACGCGTTCATTCCCGCCATCGCTGGCAGCAAACCGCGCGTCCACCTTTTCAATACGCTTGCGCAAATGCTCAAGCTGCGCCTTGAGCGAGCTATCCAATGTTCGTGATTTCTTCGCCTATTTTACGGCTTCATCGGCGTGATAGCTAGACCGAACCAGCGGTCCGCTCTCGATATGTTGGAAACCCAGTTCCTGGCCGAACCGCTTCAACTCAGCAAACTCCTCGACAGGCACATAGCGCACGATCGGCAAGTGCTTCACCGAAGGCCGCAAATACTGCCCCAGCGTCACGATATCGACGTCATGCCCCCGCAAAGCCAGCATCGTCTCGCGCACCTCATCCAGAGTCTCACCCAGCCCCAGCATCAGCCCGCTCTTGGTCGGCGTCTTCGGGCTCTTCTGCTTGGCATAAGCCAGCATCTCGAGACTACGCTCAAACCGCGCCCCCAGCCGCACCTGCTTGTACAACCTCGGCACCGTCTCGGTATTGTGATTCAAAACATCCGGCCCCGCCTCAAGAACAATATCCATCGCTTCATGGGAGCCCTGAAAATCAGGCACCAGCACTTCCACTCCACACTCCGGAACTCGCTCGCGAATCGCCCGGATCGTAGCTGCGAAAACACCCGCACCCCCATCCGGCTGGTCATCGCGATTCACGCTCGTGATCACCGCAAACTTCAATCCCATCCGCTCAACCGCCTCAGCGACACGCCTCGGTTCATCCAGGTCCACTTCCAGCGGAGCACCCTTCTGCACCGCGCAGAACCCACACCTCCGGGTACACAAATTCCCAAGGATCATGAAGGTGGCTGTCCGCCGATTCCAGCAGTCCCCAATATTAGGACACGCCGCGCTCTCGCACACCGTATGCAACTTCAACTCCGTCACCAGCGCTTTGAGGTCGCGGTAGTTCTCCCCGACCGGCGCCGGAGCCTTCAACCATACAGGACGCTTCACTTTGGCGGGTTCAATCGATACAAGCACTATGCTTCCAGTTTAGCGTCAAGGGCATTCTCGATCACTGAAGCACTCTCAAATCGCTCGATCCGCAGCATCCCCTGAAAAGCACTTTCAACCGCCTTGCGAGGAATAAATCCGATCAGTTCACTGCCCGCAACTTCGACGCCATAAGCAGCCGCTTCACGTTGAACCGCCTCAAACGCCGCATGCACCGGCGTCACCTCAAAATCCGTCAGATTCAACGATACTTGCGCGAGGCCCCTCGAATGCAGCATCACTCCCATCGCCTTCACATGCGGCAGCCCACCCGAACTCGCCCTCACTTTTTTCGCAACAGCCTTGGCAATCGCCAGATCTCCGGTATTGAGATTCACATTGAAGGCGATCAGAAACTTCCTCGCCCCCACAATCACTGCCCCTGCACTCGGGTGCAGCACACCTTCGCCCAAATCCGGCGCACGCGATGAGCTTGACGCCAGTTCCTCCAGCAACCCCTCAAACTGCCCCCGCCGCACATTCTCCAGCCGTTCCCTACCGGCCACCTTCGATGCCGCTTCATAAAAATAAACTGGCACCGCGAACCGCCTCCAGATCTCCGCTCCCGCCGCCCATGCCAGTGCCGCGCACTCCTCCAGCGTCACTCCTCGAACCGGGACAAACGGCACAACATCGGCCGCCCCCAGCCTCGGATGCTCTCCCCGATGCGTCCTCAAGTCAATGCGCTCGGCAGCCACACCCACTCCCCGAATTGCAGCTTCGAGAACAGCCTCGGGCTCCCCGGCAATCGTGAACACGCTGCGATTATGATCCGCATCCGCCTCACGACCCAGCAAAGTCACACCCGCCACACTAGTCAATGCATCTTCCAGCGCAAGCAGTGTCGCCTCCTCGCGCCCTTCAGAAAAATTCGGAACACATTCTACAACCCGCCCACTCATACCCCGATCGGACCCTCCCCCTGATTCAGCGCGGTCAAGATCTTTTCCCGCCGCTCGATGGCTACGCCTTCGGCTGTCTCTATCGCCACATAGTAGAACGTCGCAGCCAGGCAAAGCACCATCGCCAACACTACATAGAACGCGACTTGTGTCTCAAATGCGTAGCGCGCAAGGTAGGCAAGGCTAACCGGGATCCCCAGCACCGGATACGCAAGCAGCATCCACAACTGGAACTTGCTGCCTCCCCTCGATCTCCACGAATTCTGAGGATTCGCCGCCCTCGGGTAATAAACCGTACCCAGGTTTCCCAACGCCGTAAAGAAGACAGCAAGAACAATCGTGACGGCAAATGCCTCAACAATTTTCCAGGTGCTGATCGGCAACCGCAAGACCAGGCATACGATCGTGATAATCGTGAGTTCAAGAAAGATGTACACGCTGGCCGTGATGTTTTTGGCCACTAACACCGTGCGTATCCGAACCGGTGCGATCCAGTAGAGTTGGGCAGCCGTCCGGTCAAATCCAAAGCTATTGAACAGCGCAACCTCACCCAGCATCATTACTGAATAGACGCTGATCCAGGTCAGAAAATTGCTCTCCACCGGCCCCCTTCCGTTCAAGCCCCCCCGCCCAAACGCCAGCGGCAACCAAACCACCAGCCCGAACGTGAATCCCATGAAAAACACCAGCCGGAATCGCGAACTCCGCGCCAGCGACTGCATCTCCTTCTCGACCAGAGCTGCCAAAGGATCCTGAAACAATCTGCGCGGCCACTGGAACAACCACAAAGACCAATTCGCGCCCGATGTCGTACCCCCATGGCCTGATTTGGCCCTCGCCGCGTCTCTATCATAGTGCAGACCTTTGTGGAACTGCCAGCGTCCAAACCAGATCGCAACCCCCAGGTAAATCAAAGAAAGCGGAATGTTCAACGCCAGCTTCTTACCCATCGCCAGTCCTGCCGCAACACCCCACGGGAACAATGCCTGATTGAAATTCACCAGCGCGGCCCGAACGCCCGGAGGCAGGCCCATCATCGCCACCATCTGCGGGCTCACCATCAGCACCACCAGGCCCAACACCACCACTTCGCGGATGCCCCTGCGCTCCATAACGCGTCCAACAAGATCCTTCACCCCTGCCGACAAATAGAGGTTAAAAGCAACAAACAAGACAATCGTGTACGGCGCCCAGGAAGGAATCTCCGGATTCCGAATCAAACCAGCAAACACTCCCGTCAACAACAGCATCACTTCGATGCCGGTTGAGAATCGCAACAACACCTCAATCAGAAACAGCTCCCGCTCCGGTACCGGATACACCATCAGCTTGCGCGTATCAATCGACATGCCGGTCGAAGCAAGAAACACCGGCACCACTTGCCAATACAGGAAGGCCGCTAAAAACCCAAAGGTCAGCACAAGCTCAAAGCTGCTGAAGTCGCTCGGCCTCACTCTGCCCAGCAATACGGCAATACCGGCCGAACCCAATGCCACCATCAGATACCAGATCGCCATCACAATCGTGCCTACCCAATAGCCGCCCATCTGCGGCTTGCGGTAGAAGTTCAGGATTGTGCGCCACTGCGCCCACAGGATTGCCGCTCCCCGGCTCTGCATTAAAGCCATGACAAATCCGATGCCGAGCGATTGTGCTCACCGACAGTCCGCACAAACAAATCTTCCAGCGTTTCACTCTCGCTTCCCTGCCTCAATTCATCGAGAGTCCCCTCAGCCACCAGCCGCCCCTCATGTATGATCGCGATCCGGTCGCACAACCGTTCCACCACCTCAAGCACGTGCGAAGTGAGAAAGATAGTCGCCCCGGCTTTCACCAGGTCGAGCAGCAGGTCCTTCATCAACCGCGCCCCCACCGCATCGACACCCTCAAACGGCTCATCCATCAGAAACAACTGCGGCCGGTGAATCAACGCCGCCGCCATCGCCACGCGCTTCCTCATGCCCTTCGAATACTCGGCGATCAGCTTCCGGCCTGCAGAACTCAATTCGAAAAACTCAATCAACTCCTTGGCGCGCTCAGCCGCCATGCGCCGGTCGAGGCCGTACATGCGGCCAATAAACTCGACATACTCTGGGCCGGTCAGATTGTCGAACAACAATGTCTCATCTGGAACCAGGCCGATCTTCTGCCTAGCCCTCAACCCCGCCTCGGGCTGGCTTGGGTTGATCTGCTCCCCCAGTAGAGATATCTCCCCTGAAGTAGGTTGGGCTACACCCATCAGCATTTTGATGGTAGTTGTCTTGCCCGCTCCATTGGGCCCAAGGAACCCGTAGAAGCACCCTTGCGGCACAGCCAGGCTCAAGCCATCGACTGCAGCCTTCGCGCCGTATATCTTTCGGAGGTTGTTCGTTTCAATGGCTAGCACTTTTTGTATTATCGCCATTCAAGATCCACCCGCCAGCGACGATATGAAAAAGGTGGAGCCTATGCCTCTTGCAGAAAAAGAACTAGGGATGATCCCACCGCCTAGTGCGGCGGGAGGATTGAATGCCGAAAACAGGCAGCTTCTTTACAAACAGAAGCTGAATCGCGTTCTCAACAATCTCCCCCCCTTCTCACCCATCCTCAATCGTCTCCTCGGCAGTCTCGCCAGCGAAGACGTCCGGTTCAGCGATCTCGCCGGCTTGATTGAGAAAGACAATGTCCTCAGCGGCCACGTGCTCCGATTGGTCAACAGCGCTGCCATGGCACGGCGCAGCCGCATCAATTCGATTTCTCACGCCGTCAGCGTACTCGGCCTCGTCCGCCTCCGTAATTTCCTGTTGAGTCTTTCTATCGCCAGGCTTTGGCAGAGCACAAAGACCATTCCACCTTGGTCAACGGCCCAATTCAATTTGCACGGCGCTGCAGTCGCGCTTCTCTCTGACTTGCTAGCCCAACACACCCATTGCCATTATCCAGAAGGGGCTTTCCTCGCTGGCTTGCTGCACGACTACGGCAAGCTGCTCATCGCCGCAGCCCTGCCCGAGCAGTTTTTGGAAATTCAGAAAATGATGCAGGAAGGTGAATACACGCTGATCCAGTGCGAACGCCAGATCACCGGCTTCACCCACCCAGAGCTCTCAGCGATGACGCTCAAGGCCTGGAATTTACCCGACGACATCGTTCGCGGCGTGGAATTCCATCACCTTCCGGACGAAGAAGATTCGATTCTGCTTGAGCCCGTCAATGGCATGTTGCTTGGGCGTATTATCTTTATCGCCGATCAGGTTGCCCACCACCTCGGTCTACACGTCACTTCAGCCGAAGGCCAGCCAGAGCCATCCCGAGAGAACGCCCTCGCTACCCTTGAGGCACTGGGCTTCGCCGCAGATGCGCACAAAATTCTTGAGACCTTCGAAGTAGAGTACGAAGCGATCCGGATCTTCTTCTAAATCTAATTCTTCTTCGGCGCTACGTTGCCCTTGCTCAACCTGCGGAAGTATTCCGCAACCTGATCCGCATAACCGCTAGGAACTCGGTCAGGTGTCGCACTGCGCGCCTCGCCCACGCCTTCCTTGGCATCCAGATCACGCCGCAACTTCAATTCCAGTTGCTCGAGCACGGGCAACAACTGCGCCCGCATCTGCTCAACCAGTGCCGGGTTACCCTTCATCTTGTTCGGGTCAAGCGCGGACATCTCTTTCAGTAATTGTTGGATCTCCGCCTGATCTTCCGGCGTGCCGCCCAGCTTGCCTCGCATCGCCTCAAGGTCTCTCAAACTCTGGCTGAAATTCCTCTCCACGCTGCGTACTTCGCCAGTATTCGGCAGGTTTGGCTGATTTTGGCCCGTGTTCATGGCGCCATTATCGCGGAAGGGACTGCTTCCGCCACCGCCCCGCTGCTCATTGGGACGCCCATCCTGACCACGGCCTCCGTTGCTGCCTGGTTGCTGACCTTGGCCACCCTGTTGGCCTTGCTGAGCCTGTTGGCCCTGGCCTTGCCCTTGCTGGCCTTGTTGTCCCTGCTGACCACCCTGACCTTGTTGACCTTGACCCTTTTGCTGTCCTTGCCCCTTCTGGTCACCTTGCTGGTTACCTTGCTGACTGCCCTGTTGCTGCTGACGCGTCAACTCAGCCACCTGCTGCCTCAACTGCTCCACCTGAGCCAATGCCTTCTCCGTTGGGTCGGTCTTACCATTTCCACCCGGACCAGCCAGCTTCTCAGCTTCCTTTACCTTGTCGCGAAGCCCATCGAGCGCACGGGTAATCTCGCGCTCTCGTCCGGACATATACTGCCCGTAGCCGCGGCGAATATACTCGCTCATCATCTTCATCTTCAGGTTCAGGTCTTCCTTCTGCGCGTCGCCAAGACCTTCCTGCAACTTGGCTGAAGCCCCACGCTGCGTGGTCCTCAACTGCCGCGCCGCATCCTGAAGATCCTTCTCGAGCTTCTGGTAATCCTCCATCAGCTTCGACTTCTCATCCGCCATCCGGTTGGCAGTCCGCGGATCCTGATCCTCTTTGAAGGAATCGCCCTTCGCGCCAGGGTTCTTGTTATCCCCCTGACCATACTGCTGGCGCATCTTGTTTTCAAACTCGCGCTGACGCTGGGCGATCTCTTCAGTGCGTCGCGAAAGGTCGCTCAGTCGCTGCTCACGGCCCTGCTTCTCCATATCGCGCAACAGATTCTTGGCTTCGTTCAACCGTTCGGCCGCGCGGCGTGTCTCGGCCTCGCTCTGCTGGCCCTGCTGCTGATTGGAAGTCGCGCGACGCATGTCATTGGTCGCCTCCTTCAACTGCTCCATGGCCTTGTCCACACGCGGGTCGCGATTCAACTTGCTCTGCTGTCGGCTCTGCTGACCAGATGAGCCTTGCTGACCCTGTTGGCCTTGCTGACCCTGCTGACCTTGTTGGCCTTGCTGCTGGCCCTGCGCCTGTTGCTGCTGATTTTTCTGCAGCCGCTCAAGTTCCTGCTGCAACTTCTCTGCTTCGCGGCGCAACATCTCCTGCTGCCATCGCTGCTCTGAGTTCTGCTGATTCTGGCGGGCGCCATTGGCGAGTTCCTGCTGACGGCGCGCCAACTCTTCAAGCTTGCGCATCGCCTCGTCCACTTCCTTCTGTTTCTGCTCGGCGCTCATCTGCTGGCCTGTCTCGTACTGGTTCTTCTCCGTATCGAGTTCCAGATCCAGCAAACTCTCGAGATCGCGCTGCATGCCGCCGCCTCCCCCGCCACCTTGCTGCCCCATCGCAACTTCAATTTCCTTGCGCCGCGCTTCTGCCCGCTGCAAATACTGCAAAGCCTTCTGTTCGTGCGGCAGCGCGTTTTTAAACTTGGACGAACGCAAAGCCTCGACGGCCGGAGTCATCGAATTGGCCGCTTCGGTCATGTCCTTGGCCATGGCCTCGATTGTTTCGTTCTGGCCAGCCAATTGACGGGCGCGGATGCGCTGGACAAAGGTCTGCGCCTGCTGCCGAAGCTTTTCCTGCGTATCGCTCAGGAACTTCGCATTTTCTTTATGCTCTGCGGCAGTCTTCTTGCCGCGATCTTCCTGGAAGGTAGCGCTGATAATTTCCTTCTGACGCTGCACGATGTTTCCATCCTGCTCCTCACCGCCACCGCCTCCACCACCGCCCTGCTGCTGGCTCTGCGAGAACTCGCGCTCGTAGGGTTGCGCCTCAAGGAAATACACATCGGTCGTACTCTCAGCCTTGGCATCCTTCGCCTTGGCATAGTACATGACGTTGTCTCCCGGGCTCAGCTTGAAGTCCTCAAGCGACATCAAATACTTGCCTTCCCCGGACTTGCTACCACGTTTCACCGGCAAATTGACAGTCTGCTCCTGTCCTCCATTCACCGAATAATGCAGCGTCATCGTCGTCAACCCAAAATCATCGGTTGCCTCCACCGCGAAGGCCACTTCTTCGATCGGGCTTACCTTGGTATCGCGTCCAGGCCGCGAAATCTTCACCTCAGGCGGACCTTCCTTCAATGCCTCGATGAAATAGTCATCGCTCAAACGCACAGCCTTGCCGTTCTCGAGCATCCCCAAGTGAAATGCGCCGTCCTTTGCAATGTGTACCGTCACCAGATGCTTGGTCGGACTGGCGCTCGTTACCGGCACGCGCACCCCGTTATCCATCACCAGCACCGGCGTCTCAAGCGGATTGTCAGTCTCAATTTCGAGATAAGCATCCGTACCGCTGACCGCGCGCAAATCTCCACTTGGGTTCTCAACCTCATCGGGCATCTCCGCCCATGAAGGAAACTTGTAGGTCGTCCGGATCTTCTTCACGCCCGGCAGATCTACCGCCGTCAACGTGTATTGCCCGCTCTTCAGGCTCCCCGCCACAACGTAATAATCCACACTGTCGCCAAGACCGGCAAACAGAAAGTTCCATTGGTCGACGCTGCCGTTCACAGGCATCATCGGCACTTCTTCCCACTTCTGGTCCTTATGGAATCGCGCAAAGATCTTCACGCTCGAAGGGTTGATCCCGGCCACCTTGGCAGTGATCATCTGGTCGGCGCGCCGTCGCACCTTCATCGAGCCAGGCTCTACCTTGAGCTCACGATTGAATACGCTGTCCGCTTTCGGAATGCCGCCCCACAATAGTGCGCTGCCCTGCCCCACCCATCCCGGTGCACCTAGAATCAGCCACGCCAACACACCCAGACTCACCGCAGCCGTACCGGCAAAACTCGCGAGCCAGCTACTCTTCACCATCTGAGAAGGCTCAATCGTCCGCGCCTGTTCCCACGCCTGCTCAGCCACCAGAGCCACCATCGGGTTCGATGCGTCCTTGTTTTCAAGGCAAGTGATTAGCCGCTGATCAAGGCCCGGCACTTCCGTCTCGACGCGCTGCGCCGCGCGCCGGCGATTGATCAGCATGACGGGCATGACAATGCCAAAGGTCAGAGCCGCGGCAATGCTCAAGAACAATAAGGCACGCGACCAGTTCCAGTCATCAGGTTGAACGTCGAAGCGATAGTTGACCGCTACCAGCAGCACCGTCATCACAAGGGCTACCGCCGCCGCGATCGCAGCGCCTTTCAGTACCGCTCCCGCCAGCAGCCGGCGGCGAACACGCTCCAGATATCGGTTCAGGTACTCAAAGGCCATAACGGTACTCCTTATGCTTTCACTTGCAAATAACGGGCCGAAAGATAACTCTCAGCCAAAAGTGTCACAAACGCCAGTAATGCAGCCCACCACCAAAAACTCTGAGGCTCCGGCGCAGGTGTATCGGTGGAGCCTGCCGCTCCAGAACTCGATGCCGCGCCTTTGCCCGACTGTTCCCACAATTGCAGATTTTCGCGCGCGACGGGGTCGAGCACCGATTCCCGCCGGTCCACATTCACAGCAACCAACTCCTGGCGGTCGTTCTCGCGGCGCACATCGTAGAACCCTGCCTCCGTCAGCCGCAGCGTATTCGCAGCCGCTGCCTCTTTGAGAGTAAGCACCCTGTCGCCCTTCGGCCCGATCACTTCCACCGAACTCGCCCGCTTCTGATCCGATCTCAACTCGAGGTAAGAATCCACCACAAACGAACTCGACCGGTCTTCCACCCTGCCCAGATAATCCGCCGTCTGCTCAACAAACGGAACGAACCCGGGCTTCACCGGCAAGTCATTCGCCACATTGTCAAATGTCGAAGCAAACACGAGCACTTTGCCTTCGCCCATCTTCTTCTCGATCAGCAACGGACTGCCATCTTCAAGCCGCGCTGCAATCACAGAGCCTTCCGGCGCAGTCATGCTCACGTACTGGAAAAACCGCACTCCTTCGAGGCGCCCCGTCCGCCGAAGCGACGGAAAAGTTGGGTCGACATTTGCCGGAGCAAAGTACCGCTGCGTTCCACGCGATGCCACTTTGGAACCCGAGGTTGCAAACCCTGCCACCGGTACGGCCGGCATCGAGCCTGTTTGCGAGCCGGCAGCAATCCAGATTGCCCCGCCAGACTCCACATACTTCCGCAACGTGCCCTCAATACCCTTCACATTCACACCAGGATCGTTCAGCACCACGAACGCATAGTTCGAAAGATTCGCACTCGCCGCCGCACCCGCACTCATTTCTTCAACCGCGAAAAAGCTCTGCGCCGAGGATTCAAGCGCTGCCTTGAAGTACAACCCCGCTCTCGTCCCACGCTGCTCTTCGATCAACAACACCTTACGCGGATCCGCGCGCTCGACGGCAAAGTAGAAGCGATTATCCTCGATTAACGCGTCGCTGTCACTGATCTCCACCTCGCCGCGCAACCAGCCATAAGGGCCGTCCAAACCTGTAAACTCGACCGTCGCCCGCCCATTCTCCGGCACATCGACCGTCTTTGAAGCCAGCACCTTGCCGTTCACCTTCAGCACTACGGTCTTCTTTGCCGCTGGCGCGTTGAACGCAGCCACAGTCGCGTTCACTTTCGCCTTGGTGAGATCGGAGAGTGTCTTCGGAGCATTCACCGTCTCGATTGTGTAGTTGGCCAGCTTCCGGCCCACTTCCACAATTTTCATCTCGCTGCCAGGCTCAAGTGAGAGATCCCCAAACGAAGGAGGTAGCGCAGTCTTTTGGGCATCCGTAATGAAAGTAACCTTCAGCGGCCGTCCAGTCGAACGCGAAGCATCCCGCAAGGCGCGAGAAAGTTCCGCAAAACTCGACTTCTCATCCGTCGATCCGATGCTGTTAATCCCGCCGGTCAATTCGGCCCGATCCTTCGTCACCTGACTCAAAAAACTAACATGGCTTCCGAGGCTCCACACTTGCGATGTCGCGCCCGCACTCAGTGCCGAGTTCGCCTCCTGCTTAGCCACATTCAGCCGGTCTCCCTCACGCATCGAGAACGAATTGTCGACGACTACAATATTCAGCGTGTTGCCCGCGTTCAGGATTGCGGGCGGTTTGCGCAAGAAAGGCTGCGCAAAGGCGAACGCGATCAGCAACAGTATGAGCAACCGCAGGGCCATCAGCGCCTTGTACTTCAGCTTGCGTTGGTAGGTCGTAGATTCCGTACGGCGCTCGAGCAGCATCGTCGAAGCAAAGTCGACCGGATCCTGCTTGTGCTGCTGCAGCAAATGCAGCCAGTAGGGCAATGCTGCGCCTAACGCGCCCGCCAGCAGCCACCATGGTGAAAGCAAACCCATCAGGCTACATCCTCCCCTTGCGCGCGGCCAGATATTCACGCAAGCCGGCGTCAAGCGGCTTATCGGTCGGCATCAGAAAGTAGTCCATCCCCGCGCCTTGCGCTTTCGACTTCAAGTCCTCAATATGCTGGTTCATCTTCACCCGATATTCAGTCCGCAAATACTCGGGCGTGACTTCGACCGCATCGCCGCTTTCGAGATCGATCATGGTCGAAGGGCCGGTAACGGTAGGCTCCAGTTCCTGACGATCAAGCACGTGGAACAACACCACTTCATTCTTCTTCCATCGCAGAGGGGCGATGGTCTGGATCACGGTCTCAGGATCGGCATAGAAATCAGAAACAACGATCACTAGCCCGCGCTGCCGTATGAACTGCAAAAACTGCTGGAAGGGCTTGCCGAAATCCGTATGCTGACCGACCTCAGCCTTCTCAATGACATGCAGCAGCTTGTGCAAGTGGCCCACTCGCGAAGCAGGAGGGATAAACTGCCTCACTTCGTCATCAAAGAGAATGAGCCCCGTCGCATCCCGCTGTTGTACAGCCAGATAAATCAGGCTCGAAACCAGATAGCGTGAATACTCGAGCTTGTTGGGCTTTTTGCCGTAACTCATCGACTTCGAAAGATCGAGCAGTACAGTGACCTTCGTGTTCGTCTCACCCTTGTACCGTTTCAGGTACATTCGCTCCGAGCGGGCAAACACATTCCAATCCACATGGCGCAAGTCATCGCCCGGCGAATACATCCTGTATTCGGCAAACTCCTGACTGAAGCCAAAATCCGGCGAGCGGTGCAGACCATTGATAAATCCCTGCACAACGGTCTTGGCAACCAGATCCAATCCGGAGATCGCCGACAGTATTTGTGGATCGAGGTAAGTCTGTTGCAACTACTAATCCTTTGGAACGGGAACGTAATCGATCAGTCGCGCCAGGAGCGAGTCTTGGGTGAGCTTGTCACTTTCCGCCTGGAAGTTGAGCAAAATGCGATGACGCAGAATCGGAGCATAGAGGTTCTGAACGTCCTCATAGGTGACGTGATATCGGCCCTTCATCAGCGCTCTCGCCTTGGATGCCAACACCAGGTTCTGAATGCCCCGGACGCTGGCGCCAAAATTCACATACTTCTTTACGAAATCGGGCGCGCTCGGGTCGCTATGGCGTGAGGCCCGAACCAGCGCGACAGCGTACTTTGAAACGCTTTCCGCGATCGGCACCATGCGAACCAGCGTCTGAAAGCTCAGCATCTCTTCAGCCGACGTAATCGAAACTGCGCGTGCGCTAGCAGTGGTGGTCGTCAGGCTGATCACTTTCAGCTCTTCTTCCGCGCTCAGGTAATCGAGCACTGTATTGAACAGGAAGCGGTCGAGTTGGGCTTCAGGCAGCGGATAGGTTCCCTCAAGCTCGATGGGGTTCTGTGTGGCAAGCACAAAGAACGGGCTGGGCAGTTTGTGGTGATTGCCGCGAACCGTAACAGTTCTCTCCTGCATTGCTTCAAGCAGCGCGGATTGAGTCTTCGGCGGAGTACGGTTGATTTCGTCTGCCAGCACGACGTTGCCGAAGATCGGTCCTGGCACAAACGTCCAGGTTCTGCGCCCTGTTCCCGGTTCTTCTTCAATAATGTCGGTGCCGGTGATGTCAGACGGCATCAAGTCAGGAGTGAACTGTATGCGCGTAAACTTCAGCCCCAGGCTGTCGGCCAGTGTGCGAACCAGCAGCGTCTTCGCGGTGCCGGGCAAGCCGGTAATCAGACAATGGCCGCCCACGAAAAGTGCAATTTGCACTTGTTCGAGGACTTCGTCTTGTCCAATAATCACCTTGCGGACTTCGCTGACCAGCGACTGCTGGACGGTTTGGAAGCGTTCAACACGCGCCTTGATTTCGGAGGTGTCGATGGACGCTTCGGTTTGGGTCATGCTCATGAATTAATCCTTGCTGGAATGATTCTCAAGTTCAAGTAACAGCTTCTGTGCGGGCTTAAAGCCGGGAGCCATTTCAAGACTTTGAAAAAGCGCATCTTGCGCTTCTTTGGGTCGCGACAAGGCGACGTAGGATCTGGCCAAATTGTAATACGCCCCGGCTGGGTCGACCGGTTTTGAGGCCAATTGGGCGAGAAATGCAGGCATGGCGCGCTCGGGTTGCTTGAGGTCAAGATAGTATTCACCGAGTTTGCGGTGCAGGTCTTCGTCCCCAATCGGCGAGATGTAAATCAATCGCTTCAGGGCTGCCGCCGCCATTGCCTTGTCCCCGCCCTCTTCCTCAAGCGATGCGAGCTTCTTCAACGTGTCGGGGTCCCGGCCGCTGGTCTTCGCATAATCGCGCAACACATCGCGGGCTTTGATCTTCTCGCCTTTGGCCAGATACGCCTTGGCCATCGCCTCGTATGCCGTCGCGAGAATTGCAGTTGGAGGATAGCCAGTCGTCGCCTTCAGACCTTCGCTGATCGCCGTATCCCAATCCTTCTTGGCGATGGCCTTGTTGGTTCCATCGATGGCCGCCCGCAGTTCCTTGAGGTTGTCGGCCGACTTGCCATATCTAGCCTGTATGAAAGCCATCAGCTTCTCGTCAAATTCCGTCGGAGTGAGCTTCAGGTGTTCCTGAATCACCTCAGGTGTCGTTTTGCGCTGGGCAAAACTGTGCACCATCGCGTTCACCGTATCCTGGCCATAAGTCTTCACGATCCAGTCGAGCGCCTGCCCGGCCTGGAAGTAGCTGAGCCCGATCTGCATCGGCTCCTTCGGTCGAACGAAGCCGCTGTCAAGATCGGCAACAGGCAGAAACTTCTTCTGCTTGATTGCCATCAACACGGTCGGCTCAACCGGGTCGCCCCACTCAGGCGACGCTTGCGTCTCTTCATGTACGCTGATGCCTTCAGTAAACCAGCGCGGCACCAGGAACTTGCTCATCACCAGGATGTAGCTGTGACTAAGTTCATGCCATAGCGTTGAAGCCCAGTGATAGTCGCCACCCTTACGCGCCGAAGGGGAATCCATCGCAACCACCGGCCCGAAGCTCACACCGGTTGCGCCCAGTCCCGGCATCCCCAGAGTGCGCACCGCAAAGTCATCATGGTTCGGATAAACCTCAACTTCGAGCGGTACATTCAATTTCATTTTGTACTTCGCTTCAAAAGTGGTCCGCGCCTTGCGAACTTCTTCCTCGAAGTAGGGCTGGAGGATCGCGGCTTCCTTCTTGTCCAGCCGCACTTCCCCGCCCTCGAACTTGTGGGAAACAAAATTCTTGTAGCTGTCCATCAACCGCAACGAATTGACGACTTCGTTCGAATGATACGAGGCGTTGTAGGCCAACTCGAGTTGCTCACGGGCCTCAACCGGCTTACCCAACCGCATCAGATTGATGCCGAGTTGCTCGCGCGCTTCCCACATATCCGGCTTTAGCGCGACGGCCTTCTTGTAGAGCTCAATGCCTTCCTCATAGCGGCGGTTCAGAATAAAGTGGTGCCCCGCCAAAAACCAGGCCTCTCCGTATTTCGGATTGATGGCGAGGATCTTGTCGAAATAGTCCGTGGGTTTGTTCTTGAGCAGCTCGATCGCACCCAACGTAGCCATCGCGTTCAGGCTCTTTGGATTGATCGACAGCGCCTTGTTGGCTTCTTCAGTTGCCGCCTTCTCATCGGAGTTTTCAAGCGCCAACTGGGCCATCAATTCGCGAGCCTCGACCAGGCCGGGGTCCGCCTCGGCCGCAGCTTTGGCGAGATCCAGCGCCTTGGAATCAAACCCCTTCGAGAGAATCCGGGCCAGCACCATCATCGCGGTCGAGTTCTTCTTGTCCATCTCCAGCGCTTCCGAGATCAGCTTGACCGCTTCGCCGCGATTGAACCGGCTCCAGAACAATTGTCCGAACCGGATCCTCACATACGGGTCGTCCGGGTAAGCTTCAAGTGCGGCCTCGAAAAGCTTCACCGCCTCTGCGTACTTGCCGACGCCCCAGGTGCCCTCTGCCGCCAGCGCCGGAGATTTCTCCCCCATCAGCGCGACAAAGCAACCTGTCGACTGAACCGTCTCGCCTTTTTCTTTCAGGTCCCAACAGGTGGCTGCCTTGGCCCGGTCGTAGGTGACGCCCGTTGCCTTCTTGACCACCGGCTTTTGTGCGAGCAGCACCCCCATCGTGAAAATGCCGATCATGCTGACTCGCATCACTTGTCTAACTCCTGCTGGACCCGCGCCACCTGCAAAAGCAGATTGCGCAGTTCCAGTCGATACTGATCGGCGGCCATTGCCGCCTTGCGGAGCTTTAGATTGTCGATCTGCTGCTCGAGGGTCTCGCGCTGTCGCAGCAGAGCCTGCTTCTCAGGTGTCTTGGCTGCATTCTGCAGGGTCCCAAAAACAATCACGGGCATGCGCATCGCCACCATCGCTTCGCCTTTGAGTGGATCAGGTGTCCGGAACCCTGCGGTACTCGCTGTATCGGCGATCATCGGATGCTCTGTCGCGAGGCGCTTGTTCGACTCGTAATACTTTGTCGTCTTCGACTCGGCGTAGCGGTATGCCTCAAGCGCCGAAATCACATCGTTCTTGTCTGCATCGGCTTGCGGGTCACGCAAAGCTTCGAGCCAAAAGCGAGGGAATACCGTAGACAGTTTCTCGGTCCCACTCTTGGTCGCCGTGATCACTGTGCGGCCATCCTGCTTCAGATCGGCAAGGCTTCCGCCGCTGGCGCTCGTCGTGTTCACCAACAGTTGCCGCTTAGCCAGAACCGGCAGCATCCACATCGCAAGCTCTTTGGCTGTGACATCCGGCCCGGTCAGGTTGAACTTGTAATCGGTGCCATCGAAAGTGCCATGTCCAATCAACGTCACCACGAGATTGTCCTCAGCCTTGGCCTCTCTGGCGATCTGCTCAAACGTATCTTTCAATTTGGCCTTTGAGGCTTGCACCCCACTCAGGCTGAACACCTTCGCTTGCGGCGCGGCTTTGGTCAGCTTGTCCAGTTCCTCAACATTCGCCTTGAATCGGGTTTCGTAATCCTCCTGGCCTCCGAGGCCACCGAGGTTGACGTAAAAAGTTGTCGCGGCCAACGGGCCGGCAATCAGCAATAGGAGGTAGCGTTTCATTTATACAGCTCCCCAGCGGCGGCGGATCAGCCATTCAGCAGCCTTGGCCCCGAACAGTGCGATCAGAATCGCCGGCATATTCCACAGGTCTTTGGTTTCGCGGGTCGTCACACCCGCCTCGGAATAAGCGATGTCGTCCGGCAAAGCCTTCGCAGTAGCAGGCGTATAGTAATTGCCGCCAGTCTGGCGGCTCAAGCCTTCCAGCAACTGCTTGTTCTGCTCAGCGTGAAAGCTCTCGGCGACACCATCCTGCCGGATCATTGTGAACACGTCGCGGCCCATTTCTTCCTTGCCATTCTTGGCAAGCACTTCAACCACATAGCTGCCGGACTTTGGCGCATCCCACTTCGAGGTAAAGATGCCCGCCTGATTCGCATCCGGTGTCAGAGGAATCATTGCCCCCACTCCGCCAGGCCCCATGATGCGCGCCTCGACCGTCGCAGCCGGGACAGGGTTATAAGCCTTGTCCCGAACATCGGCTCTAAACTCGACATTGCCGTCATCAAGCAACAACTGCTTGGAAGGAGCAGCGCTAATCTGCGGCGGGGTTTCCGTGACCAGCCAGCGCGAAGTCTGTTGCCAGAACAACTCGTGGCTCAGATCTTTGACATCTTGCGTCATCTGCCAGCGCCAAGTGCCGCTGCTGGCAAACACGGAAGTCCTGCCCCGGCCATAACGCTGTGTCACGAACAATGGGAAGCGCCCCTTGCTCGTTGGCAGTGCATCGACCAATACCGTCGCTCCGGGTTTGGCCGTGCCTGTCTCCTGATAGTTCGCCATGAACGGCAGTTTCTTCCAGCGGTCTTCGTTCTTTTTGCCGTCTTCCTCAATTCGAACGACCAGGCTGTCGCGCCCCGCGTCGGTCAACTCGGCTGTTGCCGGCTCGCGATGAAATGTACCCTTGCGGTCAGTCAGCGAAACCGGAATCATTTCCGCAATCGGACTCGCCGCCCATCCGCCATCGCTCATGGCGCCTCGTCCTGCCAGAAACATCACTCCGCCTCCCCGGCGGTCGGCAAAATTCTTGATCATGGCTTGTTGCTGCGGAGTGAACCAGCTCGCTTCGATGCCGCCGATCATCAGGCCGCTGAACTTGAAAAGGTCCTCTTCCTTATCGGGGAAGCCTTGTTCGAGTTCCTTCGGATCTTCCACTCCCTGCCGGTAGATCTTGTTCTGCGTCGTCCGCAGCATGGTCGTCAACTGAATGTTACGGTCGCCTTCGAGGGCTCGGCGGATGAACTTGAAATCCCACTTCGGCTCGCCTTCGATGTAAAGGATGCGTGGTTTGAGACTCTCTACATTGATCAACCGCGTCTGTGCGTTGTTGCTGCCGTTCTCCTCTTCCCCCAACTTGATGATGGTCGCCTTGACGTTGCGCGCGCCAGCGAGCCCCGCGTTGAACAGTAACGTCTCAGTTTGAGGCGTTCCGTCGCCAGCTAGAGTGACCTCGCGAGAGGTCACAATCTTGTCGTCCGCCATCAGCGCAATTTTGGCCTTTTGACCCTTATACCCGTAATTGCGGAAGGTCACTGCCGCGCCAATTCGGCTGTCGGACAATGCACGCAATGGAACATCGAGTTCCATCACTTCGACATCCTTGGTCAGCCTTTCGGCGCCAAAGCCCACGGTGTGGATCGGAATTTTGCGGCGTCGAATTTCGCTCAAGGCATCCGCTTCCAGCCCGCCTGAGTTGTCGCTGCCATCGCTGAGCAGCACCACTGCCCCAATCGGCAAACTGGCTGACTCTTCCACCATCTGCTTCATCGCGCTGCCGAGGTGAGTAGTGTTCTGGCTTCCGGTAACAGCATCCAGGCTCTGTATCCGCTCCAGGTGATTGCCTGCCCGATAGACGCGAACCTGAAAGCGGCCGCGCATCTTGTCGAGAAGCCCGTCATTCAACAATTTCTTCACGGCCTCGATGCGAGTCCCGGTGTCCTGCTTGAGCAACATGCTTCGGGAATCGTCAACAACGACGGCGATGACATTCTGCTGCGGTTTGAGCGCCGTCACTCGAAGAGCAGGACGCCAGAGCATGAACAGCAGGAGGCAAAGCACAAAAGCCTGCAAGCCTGCAACGACCAACCAGCGGCGACTCTTCTTCTGGCTGAGGACCAAATAACCAACCCCTCCAACCATTGCGAGAGCCAGGACGACCAGCAACCACACCGGCCAACCAGAGGCGAAAAGGAATTCACCTTTGGAGAACAGACGGTACGGGTATAGGAACAACAATTCAAACATTCGCGCTCTTTAGATGCCAGATCAGTGGGTCATGCTGTAGATGATGTAATTTAAACCAATGCGATAGGCCATCGATGTATAACGCTCCGGGTATTGCGGCATATCGGCGTGCTCCCAGGCGTCTCCCAAATCCATGTTTTGGCACATGGCCACCATAATCCGCCCCTTGTCGTCGTAGATTCCGCCCCATTTCTCTTTGACTCCATCCTGCTCGTAAGTGTTGCCGGTATAAAACATGACGATGCCCGGAATCTGGATTCGATCGTCAAGATCAAACAGCATGTGGAAAATCGGATCTTTGTTCGGGATGTCGACCACTGGGCGGTCGGGAAAGACACGGCTCATGGAGCGCATGAAAATTTCCCATTCGATGGAGCCGTGGAAGTCATCCACCATCAGGAAGCCGCCCCGGTTCAAATACTCACGGAGTTTCGTCGCCTGGGAATCGGACAGATCCCAGTGACCGACTTCTACGGCGTAGATCCAGGGGTAATCAAAAATTTTGTCGGTGTCGAGATCGACAACTTCTTCCACGCTGCGGACATGGACTCGTGAGAGGCGCCGGATGCCTTGCACAAAGTGGCGCTCCGCTTTCGGATAGTCGGTGGTCCAACTGCCGCGGACTCCCCACATTCCGGCCCCCTGCCGGTAGGAGTTGTAGCGCAGGCGAGCGAAAGTATATTCCGTTTTTTCTGCAGCGTCCGTCGGATAAGGATCTGGAAGATCGTCATCCTGAAGGAAGGGGAGCCGATTGCGGCCTCTCTGAAAGGCGAGGCATGCTCCGGCCAGTAAAAGGATTACGCATAGGGCGCGGAGGTATTTATTCTGTGCCATCACCCAGTTTGAGCCTACTCTAACACGGACGAAACAAAGCGAAACTCGTTACTCCGAATCGTGAACAATTTCCGCGAGCAACGTCCCAGAGGGGTCGATTCCGATACATAATTCTAGTTTGGAGCGAAACGCGAGCATGGGGACAGACAGCCTAACAATCACAGACAACCGGACCGGCAAGACGTACGAATTGCCGACGAAGCATGGCAATATCCGGGCCATGGATCTTCGCCAGATCAAAACAGATGAAAAGGATTTCGGGGTCATGTCATATGACCCCGCTTTTTTGAATACGGCTGCTTGTGAGAGCCGCATCACCTACATCGACGGGGATGTAGGAATCCTGCGCTACCGCGGATACCCGATTGAGCAACTCGCTGACAAGTCCACCTACCTCGAATCCGCATTTCTATTGCTCTATGGAGAACTGCCAAACCCGCAGCAACTGTCTACCTTTACCGCTCGCATCGCCAAGCACACGTTCATCCACGAAAACATGAAGAAGTTCATGGAGGGCTTCCGCTACGATGCCCATCCGATGAGCATGCTGGTGAGTTCGATTGCCGCGCTGTCAACGTTTTATCCGGACGCGCGCAATGTGGAAGACCCGGAGGTTCGAGAGTTGATGGCAATCCGATTGATCGCCAAGATGCCGACGCTGGCTGCCTACGCCTATCGCCATACCAATGGGCTGCCGTTTGTCTACCCGGACAACGATCTTAGCTATACAGCCAATTTCATGAACATGCTCTGGAAGATGGCCGAACCGAAGTTCCTGGCCAATCCGGTGCTTGCCCGCGCGCTCGACATTCTGTTTATTCTGCACGCGGATCACGAACAGAACTGCTCGACCTCAACCATGCGAGTGGTTGGTTCCTCGGGAGCGGATCCGTTTCTGTCCATGGCCGGCGCGGCAGCTTCGCTCAGCGGCCCGCTGCATGGCGGGGCGAACGAAGAAGTACTGCGCATGATTGACGAGATCGGGACGGCCGATCACATTCCCGGCTTTATTGAAAGCGTCAAGAAGGGCGAACGCAAGCTGATGGGCTTTGGCCATCGCGTTTATAAGAACTACGACCCGCGCGCCAAGGTGATCAAGGAAACGGCCGACAGCGTGTTTGCCATCACAGGCCGAAACCCGAAGGTCGACATGGCTCGCGAGATCGAAAAGATCGCGCTGTCGGACGAATACTTCGTCAAACGCCGCCTTTACCCGAATGTCGATTTCTATTCCGGCATCATCTATGAGGCGATGGGTTTCCGCCCCGAGATGTTTACCGTTCTATTTGCCATCCCGCGCACGGCTGGGTGGCTGGCGCATTGGGAAGAACAGTCCAAGGATGGCGACACCAAGATCAGCCGGCCGCGCCAGGTTTATCTAGGCAACGGCCAGCGCGACATCTAGTAGATCGATTCTGAAATAACATTGCAATACAAAGGATAGCGGTGTAAGCTTTTCGTATACCATTACGAGGAGGCTTATCGCGTGCCTTTTCTTAGTCGTCGCGCCCAGTTGATGCTGAT
>Ga0163144_10000976_pt1 | contig 67773 bp, 61 predicted proteins | sample OliLak19BULKMAT1_FD_123175 | JGI IMG/M metagenome (GOLD analysis project Ga0163144, IMG submission 123175) | Freshwater microbial mat bacterial communities from Lake Vanda, McMurdo Dry Valleys, Antarctica - Oligotrophic Lake LV.19.BULKMAT1 | ecosystem: Environmental > Aquatic > Freshwater >...
CGCTGACACGACCCAGACAGCGCACAGGCCACATCGACGATCCCTGACGCTGCGCAAGACGCGGCGACACGGAGAGGTTTCGCGGGACCTCTTCGAGCTCGACGAACCTCCCCGTCCGCGCTCACGCGCGGCCACCCCTACCGCGTGCCGCGGCAGGAGGGGATGTGCGCATTCGGCGATCGACTCCGGGCGCCGGGACATGGTCTCGACGATGTGTGAATCGCCAAGCTCGAATGAGGAGGGGCTGCTCACGCACGCAAGAGGGGTGGTGAGTTCACTCGACGTCGATTCATGCTTTCCCCGCGAGCGCGTCGATCACCGGGCACGCAGGCGCGGTTCGCCCTGAACATGCGGCGACCGTCTCGGCAAGAATACGCTCGAGCCGCCTGAGATCGGCGATCCTGGCGCGCACCCCCCTGAGATGATGCAGCGTGAGCGCGCGGACTTCCGCGCAGCTATTGCTACCACCAACCATGAGCGACAACAGCATCCGGATTTCTGCGATCGCAAAGCCCAGCTCACGGGCACGAAGGATGAATCCCAGGCGCCGTTGGTCGTCGATCGCGTACATCCGGTATCCGCCGCTGGTTCGCGCCGGCGCGGGCAGCAGCCCGATCTTTTCGTAGTGGCGGATCGTTTCCGGGTTGCAGTTGCAACGCTGAGCGAGTTCGCCCCTTCGCAGGCCTCTCACCGAAACGTGACCGGTCATGCGGGATCGCCTCTTGAGCCTGTTGTGACTACAGGCCTCAGCTTAGGCCCCATGCTGTATTGCGCCAACGCAAAGCGAGAAGGGTCATGAGGTTTCCGCGCCGTGATCCCGGACGCCAAGGCCTGGTGGCGATGGGCGGATTGCTGGGCGCGCTCGCCGCGTCATCCTGCTGCGTCGTACCGCTGGTTCTCTTAAGCCTCGGCGTCGGCGGGGCATGGATCGGCAATCTGACCGCGCTCGCACCCTACAAGCCGCTCTTCGTCGCCGTGACTGTCGCGCTTCTGGGATACGGCTTCCTTCTCGTCCATCGGCAGGCACGCCGAGCCTGTGCGGCTGATGCAGCCTGTGCACGCCCGCTGCCGGACAACATTGTCAAGCTCGGCTTGTGGGTGGCGACCTTGCTCGTCGCGGTGGCTTTCGCCTTCGACTACGTCGCCCCGTTTCTGCTTGGCGCCTGAACCACAGAGGAGATCGCTGCCATGAAGAAGACTTTCTGCACCCTCGCCCTTGCCACCGCCCTGATGCCCGGCGCCGTCGCGCTGGCATCCGAACGGACCGTCACCTTCGTGGTCGAGAACATGACCTGCGCCTCGTGCCCCTATATCGTTAAGAGATCGATGGCCGCGGTGCCGGGTGTCGCGCGGGTCGACGTGTCGTTCACCGCGAAGACCGCGACCGTGACATTCGACGACGCCAAGACCGCGGCCGAGGCGATCGCCGCGGCCAGCGAAAAGGCCGGCTATCCCGCGAAGCCGTCGTCTCGGAGCGGCTGAGATGGGTGAGCGCAATCTGATCCTCGGCGGCAGCGTCGGCGCGGCGCTGGCTGTGATCTGCTGCGCGACGCCGATCCTGGCCATCGCAGCTATGGCGTTCGGTTTCGGCGCATGGCTGGCCTGGGCCGACTACGTGCTCATCCCGTTGCTGCTCGCGAGTGCTGGAATGATTGTCCTGGGACTTCATCGCAGCCGGACCGCCAAGGCCGCCTGTCATCGGCCCAAGGGCGCCGCCACACCGGGCCGCACATCTTGAGCGCGTGCTGCGCGACGCCGGAGCCGGCGACCAGGAGTTACGACCTCGCCGTTGTCGGCGCCGGCTCCGCGGGTTTCTCGGCGGCGATCGCCGCCGCCGAACAGGGCGCACAGGTCGCATTGATCGGTAGCGGCGCGATCGGCGGAACATGCGTGAATGTCGGCTGCGTGCCGTCCAAGACGTTGATCCGTGCGGCGGAGACGGTTTACCAGGCCAGCAAAGCCGTACGCTTCGACGGCATCGAGGCGCGCGCGCATGTGCGGGACTGGCGGGCGGCGATGGCGCAGAAGAATGCGCTGGTCGCACGACTCCGGCAGGCGAAATACGCCGATCTGCTTCCGGCCTACAACACCATCGCCTACCGTGAAGGTGCAGCACGGCTGGTCGAGGCTGGCGTCCTGGTCGGGCACGAGCGGATCAGCGCTGCGAAGATCGTCGTCGCGACCGGCGCTCGCCCCGCGATACCTGCGATTCCCGGCCTTTCGGGCGTCCCCTACCTCACCAGCACGGCCGCGCTTAATCTCGATGCGCTGCCGGCGTCGCTCCTCGTCATTGGCGGCGGTTCTGTCGGCGCGGAACTCGCACAGATGTTCAGTCGGGTAGGGGTTCGCGTCACGCTTGTCTGCCGCAGCCGGCTTCTCGCCGAGGCGGAGCCGGAGATCAGCACGGCACTGACCCGGTGCTTCACCGCCGAAGGCATCGCCGTGATCGCCGGCATCGCCTATCAGGCGATTCGTCATGACGATGCTGGCGTCCGCTTGGCCATGACCCACGAAGGCCGCGAGCTCGTGCTGGAAGCCGAGCAGGTGCTGGTGGCGACCGGCCGCACACCCAACACGCAGGGCCTGGGGCTTGAAGCGTTGGGCGTGGCGCTGCGCGACGACGGGGCGATCGTCGTCGACGATCGCATGCGCACCACGCGCGAAGGAGTCTACGCGGCGGGCGATGTGACCGGCTGCGATCCGTTCGTCTACATGGCCGCCTACGGCGCGAAGCTCGCCGCCAGGAACGCGCTCAATGGCGACGGTCTCCGGTATGACAACCGTGCCATGCCGGCGGTGGTGTTCACCGATCCGCAGGTCGCGAGCGTCGGCTTGGGCGAGACGGCCGCCCGCGCGCGCGGCTATGACGTGCAGGTGTCTGTGCTTGGACTCGAGCATCTCCCGCGCGCGTTGGCAGCCCACGACACGCGTGGCCTCATCAAACTCGTCGCGGACCGGACGACACGGCGGCTTCTCGGCGCTCACATTCTCGCACCTGAAGGCGCCGACGCTATTCAGACGGCCAGCCTCTCCATCCGTCACGACCTCACCATCGACGATCTGGCCGACGCGATCTTTCCCTATCTCACCACGGTCGAGGGATTGAAGCTCGCCGCACAGGCCTTCGACCGGGACGTCACCAGGTTATCCTGCTGCGCAGGCTAGCCTGACCATCGCTCGCGTCCGCAGGGGTGATCACAACTTCGAAGCCGAGCGGCCCGTCGAGCCGGCCGGTGAGATCCTCAGACGTCACGCGCTCCGCGTGGAATCGCGCCGGGCTCACGCGATGACGTGATAGCCGGCATCGACATAGGCGACATTGCCCGTGACGTTGCGCGAGAAGTCGCTGACCAGGCCGGCGGCGATCGCGCCGACATCGTCGATGCTCACGAGATGGCGCATCGGCGCGCGGTCGCGGGCCGGGCGACAGCGCGTTCACCCGGATGCCCGCTGGCCCCATTTCGGCGACGAGATAGCGCTCCGTGCTCTCGAGCGCCGCCTTCACCGGTCCCATCAGATTGTAATGGTCGACGACCTTCTCGGCACCGGCGGCGCGAAAGGCGCGCTCGCAGCCCGCCGCGATGGAATGCTCATTGGCGACACCGACGACCAGGCCGAGCTTGCCGACGAGCAGTCCCTGCGAGGTGATCATGGCGTCAATGATGGAGCACGTAGCTGCCGGGCGCGTCGCCGAGCGGCGCCAAGCCCCTGGCCGCGGCGCCCATCGCGGGCGGCTGAGTCGACGCGCTCGAACGCGCTGCGAGCCAGGCTGCGAATTCGGGCCACCAGGACCCTTCCTTGCGTGGCGCTGCCGCTGCCCAGCTCTCGGGATCCGCGTAGCAATCGCCCTCCGCCTTGGTCCGTACCTGATAGCTTCGTCCGACGCGGCCCGGTTCCGACACGATGCCAGCGTTGTGGCCGCCACTGGTCAGCACGAAGGTCACTTCGGTGTCCGCCTGCAGGTGGATCTTGAACGCCGATTGCCACGGTGCGACGTGATCGCGCGTGGTGCCGACGGCGAAGATGGGAACGCGGATATCCGTGAGTGCGACCGGTTTGCCGGCCGCCTTGAAGCGGCCTTCGGCCAGATCGTTGTCGAGGAACAGGTGCCGCAGATATTCGGCATGCATGCGATAGGGCATGCGCGTGGCATCGGCGTTCCAGGCCATCAGATCGTTCATCGTCCCGCGCTCGCCCATCAGGTAGTCGTGGACCATGCGCGACCAGATCAGATCGTTCGAGCGCAGGAGCTGGAAGGCGCCGGCCATCTCCTTGGTGTCGAGGTAACCCTGTTCCCACATCATGTCTTCGAGGAAGGTGAGCTGGCTCTCGTTGATGAAGAGCATGAGTTCGCCGGCTTCCGTGAAATCCGTCTGGGCGGCGAGCAGCGTCAATGATTGCAGGCGGTCGTCGCCATCGCGCGCCATCGTCGCGGCGGCGATCGACAGCAACGTACCGCCCAGGCAGTAGCCGACGGCATGGATCTTCTGCGCCGGCACCACGGCTCTGGCCGCATCGATCGCGGCCATGATGCCGGCATTCCGGTAGTCCTCCATGCCGAGATCGCGATCCCCGGGCCCTGGGTTGAGCCATGAGGTCATGAACACCGTGAATCCCTGAGCGGTCAGATACTTCACCAGCGAGTTCTGCGGCGAGAGATCGAGGATGTAGAATTTCATGATCCAGGCCGGCACGATCAGGATGGGCTCGGGCCTGACCTTCTCGGTGGTCGGGGCATACTGGATCAGCTCGATCAGGCGATTGCGATAAATCACCTTGCCCGGCGTGACTGCGATATCTCGCCCGACGACGAAGCGCTCGGCGCCCAGCGGCTTCTTGCCGGAGATCGTGCGTTCGAAATCCTCCATGAAATTCTGCGTGCCACGCACCAGGTTCATGCCGCCTTGCCGCATCGTCCGCTGCAGCAATTCCGGGTTGGTCAGGATGAAATTCGACGGCGACACCATGTCGAGGAACTGGCGCGAGGCGAACTCGACGACATTTTCGTGCTGCCTGGTGACGCCGCGCACGCCGGTCGTGGCGTTGTGCCACCATTGCTGCTGCAGCAGAAAACCCTGATAGGCGAGATTGTAGGGCCAGCTCTGCCACGCCTCCGCCGCGAACCGGCGATCCTGCGGCAGTGGCTCGATGCACGGTTCGGTCTTGCCACCGCTGAGCGCGCAGTGGGCGGCGTAGTTGGCGAGCTTCGTCGTCTTGCGTCGGAGCTTCTCGAGCAGCTGGATCTGCTTGCCCGGCGCACTGGCAAGATGGGCGGCCCAGTCGAGATAGGCTGCGGCGAGCGCCGCCGGAGACAAGCCCATCGTGAAGCGCGCCATCGTGGCATGGAGTGAGCGATCGATGACATCGCCGAGCGCGGTCGACGCGTAGGAATCCTGCTGTTCGGTCGGATGGCGCGGGACGGGAAGGGGCACGGCCAATTTGCGTGGCGCAGAGAGGTCCTGGTGATCCCATCCGGCCGATGGCGACATGGGAATCAGCGTCGTGGCGGCCAGTATGGGTCTAGTCGTGCGCATCCTGGACCCCTGAGCTGGATTTTGGGGGTGGATCTAACGTTCGATGTTGCGATGAAACATGTGACACCCCGTCGCATCGAACTGCAGCGCGTGTTGCCTGTATTCATTTTCTATTATCGTCCTCGGCATTCCGCTCTTGCAACTGTACGAAAACGGCCAGGAACGCAGGAAACATGAAGTGAACCACCATCGTTGCGACCATCGCGGTTGCGATCGCCGTGCTGGCCGGGGGCGCCTGCGATGTTCCCCTCGGCGTGCGCCAGCGTCTTCAGCTTGCCGTTGCCGTGCTGCACAAGCCGGAAATTCTCATCCTCGATGAACCGACCTCGGGTGTCGATCCGGTGGCACGCGATCAGGTCTGGCAATTCCTGGCCGATCTCTCGCGCAACGACGGCGTCACGATCTTCCTGTCGACGCACTTCATGAACGAGGCCGCGCGCTGCGATCGCATCTCGTTGATGCATGCGGGCAATGGCGCGGTCTATCTGCAGAGCATCATCGCACGGGAGGTTTTGGCATTCGCGCAGCGCAGCGAAGCCACCAGCCCATTGCCGATCACGCCAGCCGAATTGATACTGGCCAAGATCTGGGCCAATGGTCTCGTGATTGTCGTCGCGGCGCTTCTATCCCTGTGGCTTGTCGTGCAATGGCTGCTCGCCGTGCCGATCCCGCTCTTCATCGCCGGCGCCGTCGTCTACCAATTCTCGGTTGCGGCGCTCGGCATTCTGCTCGCGACCTTCACGAGATCGATGCCGCAGATCGGCCTCCTGGCGATGCCCGTGCTCATCGCCGGCATCAGCGGCGCCTTCCTGTCCGCCGCGTTGCTGCGACTTCGCGCGGCGATCGTGACCAGCCAATAGCCGCTGGACGGGCCGGGACTGTGAAGCCGTTCACAAGCACTGACTGACCGGCATGACAAGCTTCCTCGCATCGGAGCCCACCTGCTCGGGCGCCCGATCAAGGAGCGGAACATGGATGACCGGCATTTCCACGTTGAAAGCTGGGGGCGGGAAGCCCTCGCGGCGCTCACACTCGCGGGCCTCGTGCTGCTCGTCGGCACCGTGGTGCAGGTTCTACGAATCTGGTGATCCCACCCTGGTCGATCTCACGCGGCTTCCCCCTGCTGGAGAGGGGCTAGCACCGCACGCACCGCCTCTTCGACCGCGATCACGCTGATCGCGGTCGGTTGCGCGGCGAGGCGCTGCTTGGTTGTCGTCAGCAGATAGGGGCGCAAGCCGGCAGGCGCAGCGAGCACCGCCTTTGCGAGCGCGGCACTCGCCGCATTCGACCAGCGCGCTTCATGCGCTTCGCGCTCTGGGCCGAAGGCGAAGGCAGCGTGCGTGCGCGAGACCGCCGCCAGCCTAGCGCGCTCGACGCGTGTCGCGGCGGGATCGACTCGGCCATCGATGACGATCACCCCGTAGGCCAACTTGGCAAGCTCCGGCGAGAGCAGTTCATCGAGGACATCGCGCAGCACGGCCTCTGTCGCGCGTTCGAGCGGATCGCCGAAACCGCCGCCGGACGGCGAGTTCATGCGCAGCAGATCGCCTTGCTTCATCGTGAGGACGCGGATGCGGCCGAGTTCCTCGCGTGCGTTCGGGCTTTCGGGATTGAGCGCTGTCGTGCCGTTGCGTCCACACGTGCCGCCCATGGCGCCCCAGGGCTGGAAGCGGAAGCGATCGAGCCCGCGCACGGTGACCACCAGTTCCACGGCGCGGCTCTCCAGTTCGATGCATATCGCAGCGCCACCGCGATGCCGGCCGTGGCCAAAGCTGTTCGCTTCCAGCGCGTGGCGTCGCACGATGATCGGCACGTCCGCTTCCACCGCTTCGATGGGAGTGCTCTTGAGGTAGCCGATCATCGCATCGGTCGCATCGACGCCATCCTTGATCCGCCGTCCGCCGGAGCCGCCGCAGAATGGCTCGACGACCGAGACGCGTCGCTTCGCCGTCGCGGGATCCTGCCACGCTGCGGCGATGATCCCGGCCTGTCCGGCGCCGCAGGCGACCAGACCGCCAGGGATGGCCTGCGCGAGACAGCCGAGCACGACGTCGTAGACGCGCATCACGGCGACCCAGCGATTGCCCATCGCCGCCGGAAACGCGGCGTTCATGACGGTGCCGAGTGGCGCGTGAGTCTTGATCGGCCGTTGCATGCCGCCATTGATCGGGATCGTCGGCTCGACGGTCTGCATGTAGTTGGTCAGCGCCAGGGCGAGAAAGGGGTGCGACTTTCCGGTGGTGACGAAATTGAAGGCGGCCTGGGCCTGCGGATCGCTGCCGCTGAAATCGACCTCGGCCTGATCGCCGCGGATCGTGAGTTGACCCTGGAGATAGACGACCTCGCCCGGCGCCATGCCTTCGAGATAGTCCGAGAATCTGTAGACGCCGTCCTGCAGCCCGGCGATCACGCTGCGCGCCTTCAGCTCGGCATAATCCATCACGTCCTGGACCGACGCGTTGAACACCGGGACGCTCACGCGGTCGCAGAGCTCCTGCACGCGCTTGTCGAGAAGCTGCATCGCCGCGAGCATCGCGCTGAGATCACCCCAGATCTCCTCGCCGATGCGTGAGTTGTCCATCAGCATTTCGACGATCTCGCGATTAACCTGACCCGCGCGATAGAGCATCATCGGCCGCAGGCGGAATCCCTCCTGAAAGATCTCGGTGTTCGACGGAGAGATGCTGCCCGGTACGGCGCCGCCGATGTCCGACGCATGGATGAACGACCAGGCGAAGCACAGCAGCGCGCCGTCGCGGAAGATCGGCCTGATCATGTGGATGTCCATCGAGTGCGTGCACAGGCCGCCTGTCGAGAACGGATCGTTGGAAATGATCACGTCGCCGGGGACGAGCTTCTCCATGCCGATGCAATCGACCATCGGCCGCACCGTGTGACCGACGCCTGAGGTCACGCCGGTCTGGATCGGGCAGGCGAAGAACTCGCCGTCGATCGTCGCCAGGGAGATGCGAAAATCCTGCGTCTGCTTGACGAACGTTGTGTGCGCCGTGCGATAGGCGACGACGGCCGCCTCCTCGACGATGGAGGTGAGGCGGTTCTTCATCACTTCGGTGCGGACCGGATCCATCTCAGCTCTCCTTTACCATGACCAAATCGCCGTACGGGCCGACCGATGTCGTGAAGCGCGGCGGCACCAGGATCGTTGCGTTGTCCTGCTCGATGATCGCCAGGCCATTGATCGAGCAGCCCACCGGCAGGGCCTCGCGCGCGAAGACCGGAGTCTGCTCCCACCATTTTCCATCGTACCGCACGCGGCGATGCCGAAGCGGCGCCGGGCTGGGAGCGCCGGATTTCGTGCGCAGCTTCTCGGCGCCCGGCTTTGGCAGAGCAGCGGCGAGCCGAAGGCGCAGTTCATTGAAGGCGACGCTGCCGGCCGGATCGTTGTGCCCGAACAGCCGAAGATGTTCGGCATGAAAGGCGTCCGCATAGGCGGTCAGCACAGCGCTGTGAAATGCGGCCGTGCTGACATCGGTCGCGACGGTGAAGGACTGGGCGGTGTAGCGCATCTCCGCGATGGCTTGATGCTCGACGCCGGTGACACTCGCGGGCTCGACTTGCTTGGCCAGCCAGGCCTCGGCCCGCTCACGCAGCGCGCCGAACTTGGACGCCATCGTCGCGGCATCGATCGGCTTGCCCTGAACACTCTCCACGGTGTCCTGGACGAGATCCGAGACGAGGCATCCATAGGCGCAGAACACCGAAGGCCAGCGCGGTACGACGATGCGGCCGATCCCAACCTCTTCGGCGAGAAGCGGCCCGTGGATCCCGCCTGCGCCGCCGAAGATCATCAGCGTCAACTCGGAGGGTTCGACGCCGAGGCGCGCGAGGAAGGGAAGCACTTTCGAGAGCATGTTCGAGCTGGCGATCGCGAGGCAGGCTTCGGCAGCCGCGACGGCGTCGCAGGACAATGCAGTCGCGATCGGGGTCAGCGCCGCTTCGGCGCGCTCCCGGCTCAGCGGCAGCCGGCCCGCGAGCAGACCTTCAGTACCGAGGTAGCCGCAGAGCAGATACGCATCAGAGAGCGTCGCGTCGGTTCCGCCACGCCCGTAACAGGCCGGGCCCGGCACCGCGCCGGCGCTCTGCGGCCCGACTTTGAGCACCGGTCCGTCCATCCATGCGATCGAGCCGCCGCCGGCGCCGACCGCCTCGATCGCCGTGACCGGCATCATCAACGGAAAATCGCCGACGGCGGCCTGCGACGACACCATCGACTCGCCATTGCGGATCAGCGACATGTCCGTGCTGGTGCCGCCCATGTCCATGGTCAGCAGCGCATCGAGATCGAGCAGCTTGCCCAGCGTCTTGCCCGCCGTGACACCCGCCGCCGGTCCGGAGAGCAGCGTGTGCACGGGGTAGCGCCGCGCCTCGCTCGCGGCCATCACGCCGCCGTTGGAGCGCGTGATGAACAGGCGGCCGCGCTTCAGCCGGCCGGCGAGATAGGTCTCGATCTCGCCGATATAGTCGCCCATCTTCTTGCGCACGAAGGCGTTGAGCAGCGTCACGACGGCGCGCTCGTATTCCGATTGCTGCGCCCAGACATCGTGCGACATCACGACGTCGAGATCGGGAAGGATTTCGCGGATCGCCGCGGCGGCCGCGATCTCATGGGCCGGATTGCGATAGCTGTGCAGGAAGCAGATCGCGAGCGCGTCGATCTTCGAGTCCTGTGCAGCGCGCGCGGCATTGCGCACCGCGTCGAGGTCGATCGGAGTATCGATCGAGCCGTCCGCGAGGATGCGTTCGTCGATCTCGAAAACGCGCTCGCGCGGGATCAGCGGCACCACGCGCTGGTTGAAGAGATCGACGGATTTGTCCAGCCGCAACCGGGCGATGCCGAGGATGTCGCGAAACCCGGTGGTGGTGAGCAGCGAGAGCTTGCTGCCGGTGCGCTCGATTACCGTGTTGGTCCCGACCGTGGTGCCGTGCACCACGATCACCGGCGCCGAGTCATCGATCGCGTAGCTTCGGATCAGATGTTCCAGCCCTTCGATCACGCCGAGCGCGTAGCGCGGCGGCGTCGACGGCACCTTGTGCGTGCCGAGCGCGGTATAGCCGGCCGCGTCGCCGCGCCAGATCGCGAAATCCGTGAAGGTTCCGCCGATATCGATGCCAATTCGGATCATCCGTTCCCCGTCCCCATCCAGCGCGCGATCTGCGCGGCAGTGCTGGTTCGATAATGCTGAGTTTGCCGCGAGAGGTTCAAGGCTTGCGTCGGTTCAATGTTGCTGGGCCGCCAGCCCGGTGCCACGATGGTTGCCTTCGTATTCCTGAGGGGAAGGGCATCATGAGTGGATCGTTCACTAGGACACCCAGTCGGCGTCGCGTATTGCGTGGCGCATTGGCCGCGGCGGCAGCGCCTTTGGCCGCACCGATGATCGCACGTGCCGCCGCCAAGGAGCTTCGCATCCTGTTCCCCGGCGGGACATGGCGGGACTTCTTCCATCAGACCTTCGCCGAGCCGTTCGCCAAGCAGAAGGGCGTCGAATTCGTATATCGCCTCGGTCTGAGCCACGAGCCGATGGTGATGGCGCAGCGGCGCAATCCGCAATGGGACGTCATTCACCAGTCGCAGTCGCGCTCGACCTGGCTGGGGAGCCAAGGTTTGGCGCGGGAGTGGAAGCAGGACCGGATCCCGAACATCGCGAAGGTGCATCCCTCCTTCGTCTACGAGTTCAATGTCGGCAAGGTGCACACGCCCTACGGCATCTGCGTGAACACCAAGCGCATCAAGAAGCCGATCACGTCCTGGCTCGATCTCTGGGATCCGGAGTTCAAGGGCAAGGTGGCATTCCCGGCCTGGCCCTGGATGGGCGAGGAGGTTTTCCACGCGCTCAACGTGATGTTCGGCGGCGGCGCCGACAACATCGATGCCGGCGTCGAGAAGGTGAAGGATCTCTTCCGCACCAACCAGGCCAAGTTGATCAACAATGTCGAGCACACGCGCCAGTTGCTCGTCGCCGAGGAAGTCTGGATCTGCCCGTATTTCGGCGCGCGGACCGAGCAGGCCGCCGCGGCGGGCGCGCCGGTCGAGTTCGTGATGCCTAGGGAAGGCGGGCTGAGCTGGATCTGGAACACGCCGATGATCGCCAACCGGCCGCAGGACAGCATCGCGCTGGCGTAGGAGTTCCTCAATACGACGCTCGATGCGGAGAAGCAGATCGCCTTCAGCAAGCTCACGCTCTATCCACCGACGAATCTCGAGGCGATGAAGAATCTTCCCGCCGACATGGCCAAGCTGCGCATCCCGATGGATGAGGTCGAGCGCATCGGGAAGCTGCAGCGCCAGACCGACTATCTCGCGCTGTTCTCCTATCGCGACCAATACGTGGAACGCTGGAACAAGGAAGTCCTGGCCAGCGGCTAGGCGTCGCGAATCGTTTCGGAGCAGGCGACGTGGCGCGACCGATTCTGGAGCTGAGCAACGTCGCCAAGCGCTATGGCGGCACGCTCGGGGTCGGACCGATATCGCTCGCGGTCGAGGAGGGGGAATTCCTCACCCTCCTCGGGCCCTCCGGCTGCGGCAAGACGACCACGCTCCACATCATCGCCGGATTGCTGCAGCCCGATGAGGGGCGCGTGATGATGGGGGAGCGCGACCTCACCCATGTGGCGCCGCCGCATCGCGACATGGGGCTGGTGTTCCAGAACTACGCGCTGTTTCCCCACAAGACGATCGCCGAGAACATCGCCTTCGGGCTGCGCATGCGCCGTGTCGCGACGGCGGAGATCACGCGGCGCGTCACCGCAATGCTCGATCTCGTCGGGCTGCCGGGCGTCGAGGCGCGCTATCCGGATCAGCTCAGCGGCGGCCAGCGTCAGCGTGTCGCCCTCGCGCGCGCGCTGGTGATCGAGCCGACGATGCTGCTGCTCGACGAGCCGCTCTCGAATCTCGATGCGCTGCTGCGCAAGCGTATGCGGCTCGAGCTGCGCGACATCCAGCGTCGTCTGGGGATCACCACGATCTTCGTCACCCATGACCAGGACGAGGCCTTCGAGATGTCGGACCGCGTCGCTCTGCTGAACGCCGGTCATATCGAGCAGCTCGGTCCGCCCGAAGCGCTCTACGATGCGCCGGCGACTCGCTTCGTGGCGGAGTTCATCGGCGAGGCGTCGCTGCTCGAAGGCCGCGTCGTCGCAAGTCGCGCGGGAGAAGTGTCGGTGGAATTGCCTGGCGGAGTGGTGATCCGTGCGGCGTCCGACGGCGTCGCGCTGGCGCTCGGTGCGAAGGCGCTGCTCTTCGTGCGGCCGGAACGTGTGACTCTCGGCGAGGATCTCGCCGGCGCGCCGGGCATCCGGGCGCAAATCGGGCGACGCGTCTTCTCCGGCGAAGTGGTGTCCTTCGCGCTCACGACCGAAGGCGGCCAGGCCCTGGCCTGCAAGAAGCCGAGCACCGGCGAGTTTCGCGCGCTGGCGCCGGGACAGTGGGTGCGTGCGATGCCGGTCGAATGCCGGGTGCTTGCGGCCGGGCCGGCGCCGCGCGGCGTGGAGCGCTAGGGTCATGACGCGATCCGCGCGCAATTTCGGTCGCCTGCTCTTCGCGCCGATCACGCTCATCTATCTCCTGTTCCTGATTCTCCCCGTGAGTTTCTTTCTGGCGCTGAGCGTCCTCAAATACCATCCCAACGATCTCTATCAGCCGATCCTCACGCTGGAGAACTACCGGCGTCTGCTGTTCGACGGGTTCTACCTGGCGATCATCGGACGGACGCTGAAGATCGCAGCGATCGTCACGCTGGTGAGCCTCGCGATCGGCTATCCCCTGGCCTATTTCCTGGCGCGCACGCGCACGGCGTGGCGTGGCGTGCTGATGTTCCTGGTCATTGCACCGCTGATGAGCGGCGTGATCGTGCGCACCTATGGCTGGATCGTGCTGTTCGGGACGGAAGGACTGGTGAACAGCGTTCTCAAGGCGGTCGGGCTGATCAACGCGCCGCTGCAGCTGCTCAACACCCAGTTCGGGCTGATCGTCGCGCTGGTGCATATTCTCGTGCCGTACATGGTGTTCCCGATCTTCTCGGCGCTGGCGGGTCTGGATCGCAACGTCGAGCGCGCCGCGAGCACGTTGGGCGCGCGAGGCTGGCGGGTCTTCTTCGAGGTGACATTGCCGCTCAGCCGTTCCGGCATCGTGATGGGTTCGGCGCTCGTGTTCACCCTGACCGCGGGCGCGGTGGTGACGCCTGCGCTGATGGGGCCGCGCGACGGGCGCGTGCTGGGCCAGATGGTCTACGAGCTCGTGGGCTCGGTGCTCAACTGGCCGCTCGCCGCGGCAGCGGCGTCGCTGCTCGTGCTCTGCCAGTTCCTGATCATCTTCGCGAAGTTCAGGAGCGGGCGTCGTGTCTGACGGCGCCACCGCCGCGCCGCGGGCGCGACTGAGCGCCGGGCTCCCGCCGGCGCCACGGGTCAATCTTGGCCCGGCGCAGCGGCTGCTCGCCGGGTTGCTCGTCACGCTGATCTACGTGTTCCTGCTCACCCCGATCGTGATCGTCGTGGCGGCGTCGTTCAATCCGGGCCAATCGAATGCGCTGCCGACCGGTGGGCTGTCGCTGCGCTGGTATCGCGACTTCGCCGGGAGCGACGGCTTCGTCAACGCGTTCAAGTTCAGCCTGCAGCTGGGCCTCGTCGCGGCGATCGCGGCGACGGCGATCGGACTCGTGACGGCCTACGGCATCGTGCGCTTTCTCGGCAGGCGGCGTGCCCTGGGTCAGGCCTTCGCACTGATGCCGATGATGATTCCGCATATCCTCATCAGCCTGGCGTTGCTCCTCATGCTGACGCAGATTCCGCTCCCCGAGGCGGCGGTGCTGCTGATCGGGCATGTGATGATCTGCCTGCCGTTCACGGTGGCCGGCATCATCGCGAGTCTGGAAGGCGTCGACCATCAGTTGGAGATGGCGGCATGGACGCTGGGCGCGTCGCGCTGGCGCATTCTCTGGGAGATCACGATTCCGCTGGTCGCACCCGGGCTCGTCTCGTCGCTGCTGTTCGCCTTCATCGTGTCGTTCGGCGACGTCTACATCTCGCTGTTCCTGTCGAGTCCGGGCAAGACGACGCTGCCGATCGAGATCTTCACCTTCATGCTGTGGGACAGCTCGCCGGTGATCGCCGCGATCACGACGGTGCAGATGCTGATGATCATCGCGCTCGGCCTTGCGATCGAGCGTCTGGTCGGGTTGCGCAAAGTGATGCGCCTGTGAGTCGGACCAAGGGGGAACCATGAAGACGATCGAGATCGGAAGCGCGCGCGGCGAAGCTTCGAAGCGCGTCGACGGCATGCTCAAGGTGGCGGATCTGCCGGATGGCCAGCCGATGGCGATCCCGGTGACGATCATCCAGGGCGCGACCGATGGACCGGTGCTCTGGCTGCATGGCTGCGTGCACGGCAACGAATACTGCGGCGCCTACATCATCCAGACCTTCCTGCGCGCGCTCGAACCTTCACAGCTGCGTGGCAGCGTGGTGGCGCTGCCGTTCCTGAATCTGACCGCGTCGCAACGAAACCAGCGCATGAGTCCGTTCGAGGGCTACAATGTCGGCGATCTCAATCGCTGCTTTCCCGGCAATGCGGCGGGCGGACTCACCGACCAGATCGGTCATGTCGTCTGGACCGAGCTGAAGCGCCACGCGACGCATCTCGTCGATTTTCATACCGCGCTGACACCCGACACGCATTGGTCGCTGATCGCCGGGCACGACGGCAAGGTGCGCGGCGAGGGTCTCGGCATGGCGCGCGCCTTCGGTTACTCCCCCTGTCTGCCGACGCCGCCGGGCACACTCACGGGCAGCGCGATGATGGCGGCTGGAGCGGCAGGAATTCCGTCGCTGATCATCGAGGCGGGCGGCATCGGCTCGGCGTTCTCTCCGGAGACCGTGCAGGAAGGCGCCGCACGGTTGCGCAACGTCGCGCGCCAGCTCGGCATGCTCGAAGAGCAGGTTGCAGACCATGGCAAGCTGACGCTCCTCAGCAATTTCGCGTGGTGCAAATCGGCGCATGGCGGGATGTTCAAGCCGGCGGTGCGCTGCGGGCAGCCGATCAAGAAGGGCGCCGTCATCGGCGCGATGTACAACACCCATGGCGAGAAGGTGGCGACGGAGCGCGCCGCCGCGACCGGTGTCGTGCTCGCCGTCAATCCGGGTCCGCTGCTGCCGCAGGGCGACATCCTCGTCCATATCGGACTCGATCCGCGAACCGAAACCCGAGCGGCGGAGTGACCATCATGAAAGAGATCAGAGTCGGCACGGCAAGCGCGAAGAGCGCGTGCAGGAAGATCGGTACGCTGCGGATCGGCACCTTGCCCGACGGCAGCGCGATGGAAATTCCCGTCGTCATCATCCGCGGCAAGCAGCCGGGACCCGTCCTGTGGCTCAACGGCTGCGTCCATGGCAACGAGTATTGCGGCACCTTCATCATCCACGAGCTGCTCGCGAGGCTGAAACCCGCGTCGCTGCAGGGAACCGTCGTCGCGTTGCCCGTGCTCAACATCACGGCCTTCCAGAAGGGCCAGCGCATGAGCCCGTTCGAAGGCTTCGCGGGCGGCGATCTCAATCGCAACTTCCCGGGCGACGCCAACGGCACGCTGACGCAGCAGATGGCTCACGCGATCTACGCGCCGCTGAAGAAACAGGCGACGCATCTCGTCGATTTCCATACCGCGATGACCGAGGATGTCCGCTGGGCGTTGTTCGCCGCGGTGGGCGGCAAGATCGGCGCCGAGTCGGAAAGGCTCGCGCGGGCCTTCGGCTATTCCAGCACCTTGCCGGCGCCGCCGACCATTCTCGGCGGCTCGGCGATGATGACGGCCGCGGCGGACGGCATCGCGGCGCTGATCGTCGAGTGCGGCGGCAAGGGACCTGCCTTCACGCCCGAAGCGGTGAAGGACGGCGGCGAGCGGCTGATGAACGTGCTGCGGGCGCTCGGCATGGTCAAAGGCAAGCCGCGCGACTACGGCAAGCTCAACTACTTCTCCAACTTCGCCTGGGTCCACGCGACCAAGGGCGGGTTGTTCCAGCGCAGCGTTGCGTGTGGCGAACGCATCGAGCCGGGCAGTGTGCTCGGACAATTCTTCGATCTTCATGGCCGTCCGAACGGCGATGCGCGCGCGCCGAAAGGCGGGATCGTGCTGGCGATCCACCCCGGTCCGATGATCGGCACCGGCGAGACGCTGGTGCATATCGGCCTCGATCCGCGGGAGGTGTGAGATGGCGAAGGCGCCGCGTTTCAAAGTCGGCACCGCGCGCGCCGAGCCGGGCGAGTGGACGACAGGCACTCTTACGCTCGGCCACTATCCCGATGGGCCGATCACGACCCCGGTCAACATTCTCTGCGGGACACGGCCGGGCCCCGTGCTGTGGGTCCAATCGGCGATCCACGGCGCGGAATGCGGCGGTGCGCTGGGCCTGCTGCGCCTTTTCAAGCGCATCGATCCGAAGCGAATGAAGGGCGCGATCATCGGAATCATGGCCGCCAATCCGACGGCGTTTCGCGTCCTCGGCCGCAATACGCCCTATGACGGCGAGAACATGAACCGCCTGTTCGAGAAGCCGTCGCAGAGCGGGCATTCGCGCCAGGCCGCGTCGATCCTGATCGAGACGGCATGCGCGGTCGCCGACGCCGTGATGGACATGCATTCCGGCGGCCAGGACACGGTGGTGCCGTTCTATTCGATCTATTGGGAGGACGGCTCGGCCTCCTCGCAGGCGGCGTCGAGGCTGGCGCGCGCCACCGGTACGGCTGCGATCTGGAACTCCACCGATGCCTGGCTCGGCGGTGCGATGTACACGGCGGTGACGAAACGCGGCAAGCCGGCGATCATCGTCGAATGCGGCAGCGGCGGCGATCTGACCGATCGCGACGTCGCCAACAACATGAAGGCGATCGAGGGCGTCGCCAAGGCGATGGGCATCCTGCCAGGCCGCGTCGCCTTGGCGTCGCGCGCCTTGCAGGTCGGCGCCTGCGACCTGCTCTACAATCAGCGCGGCGGCTATTTTCTGCCTGCGGTCGAAGTCGGCGCCGTGGTGCGTCGCGGCCAGCTCGTCGGCCGCATCATGGATCCGCACGGCGACATCGTCGAAGAACTCGTCACGCCCAAGCGCGCCTATATCGCGGCGCTGGTGCGCCAGCACCGCGCGATCCACTCCGGCACGATGTGCGCGGAATGCTGCGCCTTGCTTCCTCCGTCGCGCGCCGGGCGGAGCGCCAGTTGATCCTTCGGCTTGCTGCGGCGCTGCTCGCCCTGCTGCGCCGCTGTGTGGACGTCGCACTCATCCTGCTCATGGCGTACATGGTCGGCGCCGTGTTGATGCAGGTCTTCGGCCGCTACGTCTTCAACTACTCCATCACCGCCGCGGTCGAGACGGCGACCTTCGCGCAGATCTGGATGGTGCTCCTCGGCGCCGGCTATGCGATGCGACAGCGCATGCACGTGAACATCGACGTGGTGATCCAGCTGCTGCCTGCGCACGTGGCCCGCCTGCTCCTCGTGCCGGTGGCGGCGCTATGCCTGTGGTTCCTGTGGGTCGTCTTCATCGGCGGTGTCAGGCTGCTCGACCTCGGGGCGATCCAAAGCAGCCCGGCGCTGCAGATTCCGATGACGATCCCCTATCTTTCTCTACCTCTGTCGGCCGCGTATTTTGCGCTGGAGGCCGTGCTGTTCTTCGGGGCGGGCATCCTCGCGCGCGGACCCGCTGTGACTGCCCTGCCGTCGGAACGTATCGACTAGGATCGATCCATCATGCTCCTCACCTTCGGATCATTCCTGCTGCTGCTGAGCGCCGGCGCGCCCATGGTGTTCGTGCTCGGCGTTGCCGGCGCGTTGACGCTGGCCCTGACCACCGACATCCCGCTGACCGTCGTCGCACAGCGCCTTTACACCGGCCTCGACAGCTTCGCGATCATGGCGATTCCTTTCTTCGTGCTCGCGGGCATGCTGATGGAGCACGGTGGCATCGCGCGACGCATCGTCAATCTCGCGGCTGCGCTGGTGGGCTGGATCACCGGCAGCCTGCTGATGGTCGCGACGGTGACCGGGACGGGGTTGGCCGCGATCTCGGGATCGGGTTCGGCGGACACGGCGGCGATCTCGTCGATCCTGCTGCCGGAGATGAAGCGGCGGAACTACGACATCGACTACGCCGGCGTCACGATCGCAGCGGCAGGCGCCTTGGCGCCGATCATCCCGCCATCGATCATCATGGTCGTCATCGCGATGATCTCGAATCTCTCCGTCGGCGCGATGTTCCTCGGCGGCGTCGTGCCCGGTCTGATGGCGGCTGCCGGGTTGCTGGTGGCCAATTGGTGCTATGCGCGGCGCGATCCCGATCGCTACGGCGATACCGTGCCATTTTCCCTGCCGCGCGTGGGCTCGGCCTTCGTCGATGCGCTGCCGGCGTTGCTCATGCCGATCTGCGTCGTCGGAGGGATCATCGGCGGCGTCGTGACGCCGACCGAGGCCGCAGCGCTCGCCGTGCTGATCGGCCTGATCGTCGGCTTGTTCGTCTATCGTGAACTTGCCTTCAAGGATCTGCCGCAACTCCTGCTGAGGACAGCGGGAATGTCGGCGACCGTGATGATCATTATCGGCACCGCGAGCGTGTTCTCCTGGCTGGTGGCGGTTCAGGACGTCCCCGGATCGCTGGCGCGCTGGTTCGCGAGCAATGTCGGCAGCGCCGCGATGTTCCTGCTGCTCGTCAATCTTCTGCTCCTGATCGTCGGCATGTTCATGGAGAGCATCTCGGCCATCCTTATCCTGATGCCCGTGCTGATGCCGATCGCGGTAAAGATGGGGATCGATCCGGTGCATTTCGGCGTGGTCGTCGCGATCAACCTGTCGATCGGACTGATCACGCCGCCCTACGGAATCTGTCTCTTCGTGGTGTCGGCGGTGTCCGGGCGAAGTGTCGGGCAATTGTCGCGGGTGGTCTGGATCCCGCTGATTCCTCTGCTCGGCATGCTGTTGCTGATCACCTACATTCCGACGCTCGTACTGTGGCTGCCACGCAGCTTTCTGTGATCCACGCGGGGATTCCGCATTGAGGAGGAACGAACATGACCGACTTCACTTCAATTTCCAGGCGCGCGGCACTCGGTGGCCTCGCGGCGACGACCCTTGCAGGCGCGGCAATCGCGCAAACGCCGGTGATGCTTCGGACCGGCCATACCAATGCGGTCGGCGAGGTCCAGGACGAGGGCTTGCGCTACATGGATCGCGGCCTGCGCGAGAAGACGAAGGGGCAACTGGGGCTGCAGATCTTTCCGAACGGTCAGCTCGGCGCGGAGCTGCCATTGGTCGAGGGCCTGCTGATCGGCTCGGTCGATCTGGTGGTCGTCGCGCATGCGGCATTCACGAATTTCGTGAAGGAATATCAGATCCTCGACATGCCGTTCCTGTTCCGCGACTACGCGCATCTCGACAAGGCGGCGCAGGGACCGCTGATGGGCGAGTTGCAGGCGGCGGCGTTGCGGCGTGGCTTTCGCGTGCTCGGCCTCTATTCCTCGGGCATCCGGCACCTGATGACGCGTGCGCCGCTGCGCAGCATGGCGGAGCTGAGCGGGCGCAAGATCAGGACCATTCAGAACCCGGTACATGTAGCGGCCTTTCAAGCCTTCGGCGCGAATGCGACGGCACTGCCTTACAACGAACTCTACGGCGCCTTGCAGACCGGCGTGGTGGATGGCGCCGAGGCCGCCTACACGAACTATGTCGGCCAGAAATTCTTCGAGGTCGCGCCGAATTGGGCCACGGTCGCCTGGCTGAACCTGACGGCGCCGGTGATCATGGCGGAGCGCCGTTTTCAGGCCCTGCCCAAGGACCAGCAGGATGCGCTGATGGTCATGGGCGAGGACTCCGCGCGCTGGGAGCGTAAATTCGTCGTCGACGCGGATGAGAAGCTCGTGACCTTCGTGAAAGAGCAGAAGGTGACGGTGACGAATCCGGATCCGCAGCCGTTCCGGCAGGCGGCGAAGGCGGTCTATGACAAGTTCCTGACGACCGATGGCGACAAGAAGCTGTTGAAGCTCATTCAGGAAACCTGAGCGGACGCAGCGGGGGTTCGACATGGACGTGGCGCGGCTGCCATTCGGCGATCGGCTGAAGGGGACGGTGGACAGCCACGTCCATTGCGGGCCGCACATCAATCAGCGCACGGTCACGGTATTCGATGCCGTGCGTCAGGCCGCCGCGGTCGGGCAGATCGGGCTGGGCATCATGGATGTGTTCGCCAGCACCTCTGGCCTGGCGGCGCTGGCCATGCACGAGCTCGGCCATCTCGGCGTCGAAGTGTTCGGCGGCATCATCCTCGAGCCCTATGTCGGTGGTGTCGATCCACGCGTGGTGAGCCTAGCCTTGAACATGGGGTATGGGCCAGGCACGGGCGCGCGCTACGTGTCGCTGCCGTGTCATCACACGCGTTTCGTCGCGCAGTCGGAGCGCCGTTCGCCCGAGTATGTCGAGCGGTGTTTCGCCGTTGCGGAGCAGGGGCCGCTGCCCGATCCGGTGAAGGAGATCCTCGATCTCGTCGCCGCGGCGGGCGCGGTCTTCAATACCGGGCATGTGACGGGCGGCGAGGCGCGATGCCTGGTCGATGAAGCGGTTCGTCGCGGCGTCGACCGCATTCTCAGCCCCGCCTCCTATTTCACGACCGCGGAGGCGGCGGAGATCGCCGGGCTCGGGGCCTTCCTTGAATTCTCGTTCTTCGTCCTCAGCCACGCGACCGCCGTGGGTCAGACGATGATCGACGCGGAGAAGCATCGCTTTCCTCCGGTGACGATCGAGAGCGTCGCCGAGAAGATCACGGCCGTGGGGCCCGAACGCGTCGTGCTGGGGTCGGATTCCGGCTCCTACGTCTTGCCGCCGCCCGTCGAGGCGTTCCGCGAGTTCCTGATCATGATCCACGGCGCGGGCTTCAGCGACGATGAGATCCGGATCATGGCCGCGCGCAACCCCGCGCAGCTCTTCTTGAGAGGCGGAAATGGCTGAGCGGGCCAATCCCGGATCCTTCGCGCCGAGTGCGCAGGAGATCGCGGCGTTCCGCAGCGACGGTGCGGTGCTGCTGAAAGGCGTTGTCGACCAGCACTGGATCGACAAGCTGCGCGGCGCCCTCGATCGGTTGAAGCGCGATCCAGGACCCTTGGCTGAGATCTATGGCCGCGATGGCGGCTTCTATGGCGATCGATTCGTCTGGACCCGCGACGACGACATTCGCGACTTCGTCCGGCACTCGGCGGTCGGTGGAGTCATGGCGGCCTTGATGGGCGCCGCCGAAGTGCGGCTCTATTGCGACCATGTCCTGGTCAAGGAGCCGGGCACGTCGCAGCGCACGCCGTGGCACCATGATCAGCAGGCTTGGCCGATCGAAGGCGCGATGATCGCGTCGCTCTGGCTGGCGCTCGATCCTGTGACCCACGACAACGGCGCCGTCGAGTACGTCGCCGGCTCGCATCGCTGGGGCAAGCGATTCCGATCCGACTCGTTCGGACGCACGGGCATCAGCGCGGTGACCTTCTCGCCCAACGCGGAGACACCCTACGAGCCCTGTCCGAACATCGACCTCGAGCGCGACCGCCATCGCCTGCTGTGCTGGGAGATGGCGCCGGGCGATTGCGTGGCGTTCCATGCCTTGACCGTTCATGGCGCGCCGGGAAACCGATCGGCGACGCGGCGGCGCGCGATCTCGTTTCGCTTCGCCGGCGACGACGTGGTCTGGCATCCGCGCAGCGGCCCGACGGCGCGGCTGATCCGCGACCCGGGCCTCGCGCCAGGCGATCGGCTCGGCCGGAGCGATCTCTTCCCGCGCGTCTGGCCGCCGGCTGCAGCGGGGTGATGGCGATGCGTGGAGCGGGTCTCGTCGTCGGTGCAGGGGTCATCGGCGTCTGCTGTGCGCTGGCATTGCAGCGTCGTGGCTTCGCAATCACGCTCATCGATCGGGGCGAGCCCGGTGCGGCATGTTCGTTCGGCAATTCCGGCGCTTTCGGGGTCGGGCTCGTCGGTCCGCATGCGACTCCCGGAACGGTGCGACGCATCCCGCGTCTATGGCTGGATCGCGACGAGCCCTTGTCGCTTCGCCTCCGCCACCTGCCTCAACTCGTGCGTTGGGGACGACGATTCGTCGTGGCCGCGTCCCAAGTCGATCGCGTCACAGCGGCGCGGCATCAATTGCTCTCGCGTGCACTCGCGGCATGGGACGACCTGATCGCTGAGGCGAAGGCGCAGGATCTGATGCGGCCCGCTGGCATGCTGTTCGTATTCGCGCGCGCGGATGGCCCGGAACGCGCGGGGCTGCTGGTGGAGCTCGGACGGCGCCACGGCGTGCGCATCGAGCGACTCTCAGGCGATGATGCGCGTCGCTTGAACCCGGCGCTCGGGCCGATCGTGCAGGCAGGGCTGCTGTTCCCCGACAACCGCCACACGGTGAGCCCGATCGCGCTCACGCGGCGGCTCTTCGATCGGTTCGTGAGTCTGGGCGGCGTCTTTCACCGCGCCGAGGTATCCGAACTCAGCGGCGCAAGTGGCGCCGGTGCGCGCGTCGTTGCAGGCGGCCAGAGTTTTCAGGGCGCGTTCACGGTGCTTGCGGCCGGTGCTTGGTCGCCGGTTCTGGCGCGGCGACTTGGCGTGGCGCTCCCGATCATCGCCGAGCGCGGCTATCACTTGATGATGCCAAATCCGGCCGCCGAATTCCGACTACCCACGACCCTGTCCGATCGCAACATCGTACTCACGCCGATGTCCGAGGGCCTGCGCATCACGGGAATCTCGGAGCTCGGCGGGCCCGACGATGCGCCGCGCTGGACTCTCGCCCATCGGCTCCTTCCGAAGGCGCGCGCCTATGTGCCATCGCTTGCCGACCGGCCCCTCGGGGTCTGGTCAGGGCCACGCCCATCGACTCCTGATTCATTGCCGGTGCTCGGAACGATCAAACGCCACCCCGGCATCGTATTGGCAACTGGACACGGGCAGAGCGGGCTTGTGCTCGCCGCGATCACGGCCAAACTTGTGGCGGCGATGGCCTGCGGTGAGGCAGCGGAGATTGACATGGAACCCTATGGCGTCGATCGGTTCGGCGGCGATGCCGCGTCGCTCGCCTGAATCGGCGAGGAGCGGCGTGATGATCACCGATGACTGGCGTTCCCGTGCCGCCGCGCAAGGGCTCGAGCTGCGCGACCTCTCGCGGCTGACCGGCAGCGAGATCACCGGCCTGGACCTCTCGACGCCGCTCGACGCGGCGACCATCGAGATCCTGCGCGCGGCCTGCGTCGAGCGGATCGTCCTGGCCTTTCCCGGGCAGGAGCGGCTTTCGGCTTCGGCGTATCTCGCCTTCACGCGGCAATTCGGCACGAATTTCGACCTGCACTCGCAGCGGCAGTTCTGCCACCCCGATTTCCACGAGATCTTCGTGGTCGGCAATGTCGTCGAAGGTGGCCGCGCCGCGGGTGCGCCGAAAGTCGGGCTCAACTGGCATACCGATCACTATCATCTGGAGCGCCCGGGCCGCTTCACGTGGCTGCATGCCGTCGATCTGCCGCCGGTCTCCAGCGCCACGCGCTACGCCAACGGCATCGCGGCCTATGCAGCCCTACCGGCGACTTTGCGTGCGCGGATCGACGGGCTGCAGGTGATGCATAGCCGTGCGCGGATGTTCGTCCATGCATTCCCGGACGCGCCGGCCTCGCAGGTGGAGGCGGAGCGTCGCATGGCGCCGGATGTCGTCCATCCGCTCGTGCGTCTGCACCCGGATCTCGGGCAACCGGGGCTCTATCTCGGCGGGGAATGGGGCTCCTACATCATGGGCCTGACGGAAGCCGAGGCCGATGCGCTGTTCAAGCAGCTGCTCGCGCATATGATCGAATCCCGGTTCGTCTATGCGCATGAATGGAAGCCCGGCGACGTGATGATGGCCGACAATCGCTGCTCGCTGCACCGCGCGACCGAATGGGACGAAACGCGCTATCGCCGCCGACTTCACCGGATCATTCTTCTCGATGACAAGCGGCCGAGCTAGCGCGTCACTTGGGGAGCAGGCCCCGCATCGCGCGGCCGAAGCCGGACCAGAAGCCCGGTTCCTCGCCTGACGGCTTCGGCGCGTTGGGATCGAGCGGGGGCACGCTGTAGAGGCGGTCGCTGGCCGGCAGCTGATCGCCGCTCCAGCCGCCGCCCAGTGCGCCGACCAGATTGGCGGTGGCGAGCAAGCGGCTCTGCAGCACGGCGAGGGCGGTCTGCTCGTTGCTCAGCCGCGCGGTCTGCGCCGTGATCACGGTGGTGAAGGCGACCGTGCCGGCCTGGTACTGATTCAGGGCGAGACGCTCGGCCTCGCGCGCCGCGCGCACGGCGAGCGCCTGCACCTCGGCCTGCTGCGCGAGGATGCGCAACGCCGCGATCTGGTCCTCGACCTGCTGGAAGCCGATCAGGACGACCTGTCGGTAATTCGCGACGGCGAGATCCCAGCGCGCGCGCGCGCGCTCGACCTCGGCGCTGCGCGCGCCACCATCGAAGATCGATTGCGCGATGTCGATGCCGAATGACCAGAGCGACGTTCCCGCGCGCCCGAGATCGCGCACGCGGCTGGCGAGCGATCCAGCCGAACCCGACAGCGAGATCGTCGGGAAGAACGCGGCCTCGGAGACGCCGATCTGGGCGTTCGCCGAGGCCATGCGCCGCTCGGCGGCCGCGATGTCCGGTCGCCGTTCGAGCAGTTCCGAGGGCAATTCCAGCGGCACGTCCGGGACGGTCTGGCGCATCGGCGCAAGCGCGATCGTGAACTCACCCGGTGGCTGGCCGACGAGCATCGCGATGGCATGTTCGAGCGTGGCGCGCTGCACGCCGACGCCGATCGCCTGGGAGCGGGTGGTCTCGAGCTGTGTCTGCGCCTGCAGGACGTCGGAACGCGGCACGATCCCCGCAGCGTATTGGTTGGTCGCGATGCGCAGCGATTGCGCATAGGCGACCGCCGCCGCATCGAGGATCCGCTTCAGCTCGTCGGCGACGCGCAGCTGGAGATACGCATTGAAGAGTTCGATCTGCAGCGAGAGGCGCACGGCCGCGATGTCACCGGCGCTGGCCTGCGCCGCCGCCGCGCCGCTCTCGACGCCCCGGCGCACGCGTCCCCAGAGATCGATTTCCCACGCCGCGCCGCCGCTGACTTCGAAGCGGTCGCCTGTCGTGGTCGTGCGCCGTGCACCGCTGCTCGAATTCCCCGTGCTGCCGGATCCACCGCTTCGCTGACCGATGGCGTCGACGCCGAGCACGGGGAACAATCCCGCGCGCGCACCGCGCGCCAGGGCGCGAACCTCGCGAAACGACGCTTCCGCGGCGCGCAGCGATTGATTGGAGACATCGATCCGCTGCTGCAAGGACTCCAGGACCGGATCGTTGTAGACGCCCCACCACGCGGCATGGCTGCCGGCCTCACGCGGCGTCGCGCGCTTCCAACCCTCCGCTTCCCTGTAGCGCGCGGGCACCGGCGCATCGGGGCGTTGGTAATCGGGCCCCGCAGTGCATCCCATGACCACAGCGAGGATCGCGAGGCTGATCGTGGGGCGCATCATCCGCCAGCCGCCGAGCCGCGTTTGCGCGCTCGCCTGGCGGCGGCGCGCAGGCGCAGGCGATCGAGGTAGAGATAGATCACGGGCGTTGTGTAAAGGGTCAGAACTTGGCTGACCAGTAGTCCACCGATGATGGCGATGCCGAGCGGACGGCGCAGTTCCGCCCCGTCGCCGGCGCCCAGCGCCAGCGGGACGGCGCCGAACAGCGCCGCCAGCGTCGTCATCATGATCGGCCGGAAACGCAGCAGGCAGGCCTCGACGATGGCGCTGCGCGTGTCCAGCCCGCGCGTGCGTTCGGCGTCGAGCGCGAAGTCGATCATCATGATCGCGTTCTTCTTGACGATGCCGATCAGGAGGATGACGCCGATCAGGGCGATGATCGAAAACTCCGTGTCGAATGCCATCAGCGCGAGCAGGGCGCCGACCCCGGCCGAGGGTAGTGTCGACAGGATGGTCAGCGGATGGATGTAACTCTCGTAGAGCAGGCCAAGCACGATGTAGACCGCGACGATCGCCGCGAGGATCAGCATCGGCTGCGATTCCAGGGAGCGCTGGAAGGCGCGCGCCGTGCCCTGAAAACTGCCGTGGATCGAGGTCGGTACGCCGATGCGGTTCATCGTCTCCTCGATCGCGGCTACCGAAGCGCTGAGTGAGCCTCCCGGCGGCACTGCGAAGGAGATCGTGGCGGCCACGAAAGGTCCTTGATGATAGACGCCCAGCGGCGCGCGCCCCGGACCCCATTGCGCGACCGCGGACAACGGAATCATCGTTTCTGCCCGGGTGCTCACAGCGGCGCCGGTAGAGGCGCCCGCGCGGCCCCGATTGGCGAGCAGGTTGGCGGCCCGGTTGCGCGCGGTGTCGGCGCTCGGATCCGCCTGGCTGTTGATCGTGCTCGTCACGGTGCCGGCGACGGCATTGGTGCCCTGCGTGCCGCGGACGGCACCGCCTCCGGAGCTGATGAAGATCTCACGCAGAGTATCAGGCGACTGCCAGAACTCCGGCGCCACTTCCATCACGACGCTGTACTGGTTGAGGGGCGCGTAGATCGTCGACACTTGTCGCTGGCCGAACGCGTCGTAGAGCGTGTTGTCGATCTGGCTCATGGTCAGCCCGTAACGCGCGACCGCCTCGCGATCGATCACCAGATCGGTCTGCAGGCCACGATCCTGCTGGTCGGAATTGACGTCGACGAGCTCGGGCCGGGCTTGCAGCGCGTCCGCGATCCGCGGCGCCCAGAGCAAGAGTTCAGCGAGATCGTCGCCCTGCAGCGTGTACTGGAACTGCGCGTTGCTTTGCCGGCCGCCAATGCGGATGTCCTGAACCGGTTGCAGAAAGAGTCGCGCGCCGGCGACTTTCGCAAGCTGTCCACGCAGCCGCGCGACGACCTGGTCAGCAGTGATCTTCCGCTCGGCGATGTTCTTGAGCGAGATGAAGAAGAATCCGGAATTGGTTTGGCCGCCGCCGGTGAAGCCGACGACGCTGTCCACGGCAGGATCGGCCTGCAGGATCTCCGTGAACTGGCCGAGCTTCTGCTCCATCGACTGAAATGAGATTCCCTGATCGGCCTGGATACCGCCGACCATGCGGCCGGTATCCTGTTGTGGGAAAAAACCTTTGGGCACGATGACGTAGAGATGGAAGTTGAGGGCCAGGATACCGGCGAGACCCAGGAGAACGAGCACGCCATGTCGCAACACGAAGGACAGGCTCCGTCCGTATCCCGCGCGCAAGGCCTCGAAGCCGCGCTCCATCATGCGTCCGAGCGGTCCCGGCGGGCGCCGCGGTCCCGGCGCGAGGAAGTGGGCGCAAAGCATTGGTGTCGTGGTCACCGACACCACGAGCGAGATCAGGATCGCCACCGACAGCGTGACTGCGAATTCGCGAAACAGCCGGCCGACGATACCGCCCATCAGCAGGATCGGAATGAACACGGCGATCAGGGACAGGCTCATCGACAGCACGGTGAATCCGACCTCCTGCACACCACGCAAGGCGGCTTCCATGCGCGTCATCCCGGCCTCGATGTGACGCGAGACGTTTTCCAGCACGACAACCGCGTCGTCGACCACGAAACCCGTGGCGATCGTGAGCGCCATCAATGAGAGATTGTTGAGGCTGTAGCCGAGCAGATACATCGCGCCGAATGTGCCGATCAGCGACACCGGAACCACGATGCTTGGAATCAGCGCCGCGCGCGCATCGCGCAGAAACAGGAACACGACCGCGACCACCAGAGCGACCGCAACCAGCAAGGCGCGCTCGACCTCTCGCAGCGACGCGCGGATCGTGGTGGTGCGATCGACGGAGAGAGTCATGTCGATATCCGACGGCATCGACGCCTCGATCTCGCTCAACGCCGCCTTCACGCGATCGACGGTCTCGATGATGTTGGCGCCGGGTTGCCGATAGATCAGCACGAGAACCGAGGGGCGCCCATTTGCCACGCCGCGATTGCGCAGATTCTCGACGGAGTCGACAACCTCTGCGACATCGGCGAGCCGAACCGGCGCACCATTGCGCTGCGCGATGATCAGCGATTGGTACTCGCTCGCCCGGCTCGCCTGGTCGTTGGTGTAGATCTGATAGCGCCGAGGTCCTTCTTCGATCACGCCCTTGGGGGTATTGGCGTTCGCCGCCGCGATTGCCGCACGCACGTCCTCGAGGCCGATCCGATACTTGAAAAGCTTGCAGGGATTGATTTCAACGCGCACCGCGGGCAGCGAGCTGCCACCGAGATTGACCTGACCGACGCCTTCAATCTGCGACAGCCTCTGTTCGAGGATCGTCGTCGCAGCATCGTAGATCTGGCCCTGTGCCAGCGTCCGTGACGTCAAGGCGACGATGAGGACCGGGGCGTCGGCCGGGTTCACCTTGCGGTAGGTCGGGTTGCTGCGCAGGCTGGTGGGGAGATCCGCGCGCGCGGCGTTGATTGCCGCCTGCACGTCGCGCGCCGCGCCGTCGATGTCGCGCGAAAGCTCGAATTGCAGCGTCACGCGTGTCGAGCCGATGGTGCTCGTCGAAGTCATCTCGGTAACGCCCGCGATCTGACCGAGGTGGCGCTCGAGCGGCGTCGCCACGCTCGTCGCCATCGTCTCGGGGCTAGCGCCGGGCATGCGCGCCGCGACGGAGATCGTAGGGTAATCGACCTTCGGCAAGGGCGAGACGGGCAGCAGAAAGAACGCCACGGCGCCCGCCAAAGTCAGCCCGAGAGTCAGCAAAGTCGTGGCCACGGGGCGCCGGATGAACGGGGCGGAGAAATTCACGATGCGGCGCCAGCCGTCCGGCTGCGCAGCCGCGCGCTCAACCGGTCAAAGGCGAGATAGATGACCGGCGTCGTGAACAGTGTCAGCAATTGGCTCACAATCAGGCCGCCAACGATGGTCAGGCCGAGCGGGTGGCGCAGTTCCGATCCAGTTCCAGTTCCGAGCATCAGCGGCAGCGCGCCCAGCAGCGCCGCCATCGTGGTCATCAGGATCGGTCGGAAGCGCAGCAGGCAGGCCTGATAGATCGCGTCGCGCGGCGTCATTCCGTCCTCGCGCTGCGCGCTCAGCGCGAAGTCGATCATCATGATCGCGTTCTTCTTCACGATGCCGATCAGCAGCACGATGCCTATCAGCGCGATGACGTCGAGTTCGCTACCGGCGAGGATAGGGGCGAGCAATGCGCCCACACCGGCCGATGGCAAGGTGGACAGGATCGTAATCGGATGGATGTAACTCTCGTAGAGCACACCAAGAACGATGTACATCGTGATGATCGCGGCGAGGATCAGCAGCAGCTCGTTGACCAGCGATGCCTGGAACGCCAGCGCCGCGCCCTGGAAGCTGGTCATGATGCTCGGCGGCATGGCGATTTCTCGTGTCGCATTGTGCACGGCTTCAACGGCTTCGCCCAGCGACGCGCCGCGCGCCACGTTGAAGGACACGGTCGTCGAGGGGAACTGGCCGAGGTGATCGATCTGCAGCGGCGCCGTGCGCTGCGTGATCGTGGCGATCGCGGAAAGCGGGACCTGCTTGCCGCTGGTGATCGAAGACGGCAGGTGGATCATCGCCAACGAGTCGAGCGAGTCGTGCATCGCTGGATCGGCTTCGAGGATCACGCGGTACTGGTTCGATTGCGTGAATATCGTCGAGACGATGCGTTGACCGAATGCGGCGTAGAGCGCGTTGTCGACGGTTGCCGGGGTGATGCCATAGCGCGCGGCGGTATCTCGATCGATGGTGACGTCGAGCGCGAGGCCTTCTGCCTGCAAGCTTGTCGCCACGCCCTCGAGCACGGGCAAGCCGCGCAGGCGCTCCATGAGACGTGGCACCCAGATCGTGAACTCGGCCGGATTGGGTGTGACGAGGATGAACTGATATTGCGTGCGACTGATCTTCGAATCGATAGTCAGATCCTGCACTGGCTGCAGATACAGCGTCAGACCGGGGATTCCGGATGTGGCGCCGTTGATGCGCCGGATGACGTCGCTGGCCGTGCTCGTGCGCTTCTCGCGTGGCGTGAGGTTGATCAGGAACCGGCCGCTATTGGGTGTCATGTTCGCCCCATCTACGCCGATGAAGGAAGACAGACTCTCCACATCTGGGTCGCGCCGGATGATCGCGGCGAGCTGTTGCTGACGTTCCGCCATGGCGGCGAAGGAGACGGATTGCGTTGCCTCCGAAACGCCTTGGATGAGGCCCGTGTCCTGCACCGGAAAGAAGCCCTTGGGCACGATCGCGAACAGCGCGACGCTCAACGCGAGCGTGGCGACGGCGACGATGAGTGTTGCGACCTGATGATCGAGGACGCGCGTGAGGATCCGGCCATAAAAGCGGATCAGCCCGTCGAACCACAGCCGCCCGCTGCGGGCGATCACGCCTTCCTCCCGCGTATTGTGGCGGCGCAAGGTTCGCGCGCAGAGCATGGGGACGAGCGTCAGCGACACGACGGCCGAGATCAGGATGGTGACCGCCAAGGTGATCGCGAATTCACGGAACAATCGCCCCACCACTTCGCGCATGAACAGGAGCGGGATCAGGACCGCGATCAGCGACAGGGTGAGCGAGACGATCGTGAAGCCGATCTGCTGCGAGCCTTTCAGAGCAGCTTCGCGCGGCGTATCGCCGCGCTCCACATGACGCGTGATGTTCTCGATCATCACGATGGCGTCGTCGACCACGAAGCCCGTCGCGATCGTCAGCGCCATCAGCGACAGATTGTTGAGGCTGAATCCGGCCAGGTACATGAAGGCGAAAGTGCCGACCAGCGACAGGGGAACCGACAGGCTGGGGATCACGGTGGCGGGGACATTGCGCAGGAACAGGAAGATCACGAGCATGACCAGCGCGACGGCCAGCACGAGCTCGATCTGAACGTCACGCACGGAAGCGCGGATCGTGAGAGTGCGGTCCGTGAGCACGGTGATCTCGATGCTGGCTGGCAGTGCGCCACGCAGTGTTGGGAGCGCCGCCTTGATCGTGTCGACGACCTCTATGACGTTCACCCTGGGCTGACGTTGGACGTTGAGGATCACGGCCGGCGACTCGTTCATCCACGCGCCGAGCCGCGTGTTCTCGGCGCCCAGCACGACCTGCGCGACCTCCGCCAGACGGACAGGGGCGCCGTTGCGAAACGCGATGATTAGATCGCGATACTCCTGCGGGCTCTTCAGCTGGTCGTTGGCGTTGATCGTGTAGGCGCGCGACGGCCCGTCGAAATTGCCCTTCGGCGTATTGACGTTGGCATTGGCGATCGTCGTGCGCAGGTCGTCGAGGTTGAGGCCATAGGCCGCCAGCGCCGTTGGATTTGCCTGGATGCGCACAGCGGGGCGTTGGCCGCCGCTGATGCTGACCAGCCCGAAGCCCGGCAGTTGCGAGATGCGCTGCGCCAGGCGCGTATCGGCGAGGTCCTGGACCTGTGTCAGCGGCAAGGTGGCGGAGGTCAGGCCCAGCGTCAGGATCGGCGCGTCGGCGGGGTTCACCTTGGCGTAGATCGGCGGCGCGGGCAGATCACCCGGCAGCAGATTGCCGGCCGCGTTGATCGCCGCCTGGACCTGTTGCTCCGCGACGTCGAGATTGATGGCGAGGCTGAATTGCAGGGTGATGACCGAGGCGCCGCCCGAACTGCTCGACGACATCTGCACCAGATTGGACATCTGCCCGAATTGGCGCTCGAGCGGCGCGGTGATGGCCGACGTCATCACTTCAGGGCTGGCGCCGGGATAGAAGGTCTGGACCTGGATCGTCGGGTAGTCGACTTCGGGCAAGGCGGAGAGCGGCAGGAAGCGATAGGCGACGGCGCCGACGAGCAGGATCGCGATCATCAGCAGCGATGTGCCGACGGGCCGGAGGATGAAGAGCCGGGAGATGTTCACGCCGGGATTCCTAAGGCGCCGGCTGGCCGCGCCGCTCGCCGCCGCCCTGGGGGCGCCCCTGCCCGCGCGCGGCGTCGGGCGCGCGCGCGGCGTCCGGTACGGCGACGCGCACGCCTTCGCGCAGGCGATCTGCACCGTCGACGACGACGATCGTGTCGGCATCGAGACCGGACTCGATGATCGTCCGCTCGCCATCGGCAGGGCCGAGCCGGACCGGTCTGACCGCAACGGTCTGATCAGCGTTCAACACGTAGACATACGTTCCCGGCACGCCGCGCTGGATTGCAGCCGTTGGCGCGATGACGGCGTCACGACGCGTGTCGACGAGAAGCCGGATGTTCACGAATTGGTTCGGGAACAGACTCTCGTCGGCATTGACGAATTGCGCGCGCAGCTTGATCGTGCCGGTGGCGGGGTCGATCTGATTGTCGATGCTCGTGAGCGCGCCGGTGGCCAGCGGCTGAACGCCTCGACGATCGAGCGCGATCGCCTCCAAGGTCGCGTTCTCGCGCCGCCGTTTGAGGATCGCCGGCAGCGCATCCTCGGGCAGCGTGAATGTGACGGTGATCGGCTGCGTCTGCGTGATCACGACGATCCCGCCGGTGTCGCCGGTCTGGATGTAGTTGCCCTGGTCGACGAGCCGCAGGCCGATGCGGCCCGAGATCGGCGCAATGATCCGGCAATAGGCGAGGTTGAGGCGCGCATTGCTGACCAGGGCCTCGTCGGCCTTGACCGTGCCCTGGTAATGCCGCACGAGATTCTCCTGCGTGTCCAACTGCTGGCGCGCGATCGAGTCTTGCGTGAACAGCCGCCGATACCGCGCCAGATCCGTTTCGGCATTGCGCAGCAATGCCTGATCGCGCAGCAGCTGGCCCTCGGCCTGATCGAGCGCGTTCTTGTAGGGACGCGGATCGATCTCGGCGAGGAAGTCGCCTTGAGTGACGCGCTGGCCTTCCTGGAAGGCGATCTGGGTGATCTGGCCAGTGATCTGGGTCCGTACCGTCACCGTCGCGAGGGGGGTGACCGTGCCGAGCGCGCGCGCCACGAGCGGCAAGTCGCCACGCTCGATCTTCGCGACCGCGACCGGTGTCGGCCCCGCGGATTGGAACCGGCCGATGCGTGCTTCCGGCGCCTCGCGCAAGGGCTGGAACCACCAGACGGTCGCGCCGACAGCGGCGATGAGCGCGACCCAGATCACCCAGCGCAGCAACGATCCGCGCTTCGGCTTCTGCATCGCCGCGGTATTGAAGCTGTCGTCCACGCCGGGGGTTCTCCTTCCACGGCGCTGCCGCCTCGCAGCGCCGCTTGCACCTGAAGACTCTACTGCCGCTTCCCCCCGGCGCGACCCAGTTTCGTGGCTGCATGTTACACGATCGGAGGTGTTCATCGGGCCACGCAACTGGCGGCTCCCATCGCCACCGGAGCCGCGCGGCGCCGAGTTCCGCCGACTCCAGCCTTTCCGGCGGAGGGGACCCGGCTCTGCCTGCGCCGCAGAGGCGGCAAGAATCTTCAAGGCGGCCCGGTTTCATTAGCAGAACGTTCGAGGGTTTGACCGACACCATGGACACTCCCTACCGTGACACGGACTCGGAGTGGCGAACGCGCCGCTCGATGACAACTTGAAGGGGAACGCCGCATGCCGAAAAAACTGCAGGGAATCGTGACTCCGCTTCTGACGCCGTTCTCCGCGGATGGCGAGCGCATCGATCTTGGCGCCTATCGCGCGTTGATCGACCACGTCATCGCCGGCGGCGTCCACGCGATCATCACCAATGCGGCGACCAGCGAGTTCGCTTCGCTCGATGATGCGGAGCGCATGGAACTCGCGGCGACCGCGGTCGAGCATGCACGGGGCCGCGTGCCCGTCCTGATCGGCGCCAGCGCGGCCGCCACGCGCGGGGCCGTGCATTGGGCGAAGCATGCCAAGTCGCTCGGCGCCGATGGGCTGCTGCTGACTCCGACCTTCTACGGCCGGCCGACGATCGACGCGGTGGTGCGCCACTATGCAGCAGTGTCGGATGCCGTCGACACGCCCGTCATGCTCTACAACGCCCCCTATGCGCACCAGCTGCTGCTGACGCCGGCGGACATCATTCGCATTGCCGACCGCGCCAACGTTCCCTGGGTCAAGCTGACCACCGGTGTCATCGACCATGTCACGCTGCTGCGCGCCATGGCCGGCGATCGCTTCGCCATCTTCGAGGGCGTCGATACCCTCGCGTTTCCGTCGATGGCGCTCGGCTCGGTCGGCTGGGTCGCGGGGCCCTCGAACATGATCCCCGAGCATGCCGTCGAACTCTGGCGGCTGACCTGCGTCGCGCAGGACTTGAAAGCGGCCCGCGCGCTCAACGATCGCATCGATCCGATCCAGCGCATGGCGACCACGCCGGCGATCTATTACGCGTGGATCAAGGAGGTCTGCCGACTGCGCGGTGTGCCGCTCGGGTCGACGAGAAATCCAGGCGATCTCCTGAACGCCGAGCAGATCGCGCATGCGCGCAAGCTCGCCTCCGAACTGGGTCTGGTCGGCACGCCGGCCGCGCGCGCCAAGGTCGCCTGATGGCGGTCACCGGATGAGCGGCCAGGCGGCACACGGACCGGGCTAGGGCGACAGCCATGTTCGCCTTCCTCGTCGGTCGCCTGCTGCGCGTGGTCTCGACGATGGTTGGGATCACGCTCGTCACGTTCGGGCTCATCCGACTGATACCCGGCGATCCCGTCGTGGTGATGATGGGCGAGATGGGACTGAACGCGACCGGGCGCGCGCGCGCGATGGCCATGCTCGGCCTCGACTGACCGCTGCATGAGCAATACCTGGTCTATGTCGGAAACCTCCTGCATGGCGATCTGTCGCGCTCGATCGGCACGTCGCAGTCGGTGCTCACGGAATTCCTGACGCTGCTGCCGGCGACCCTGGAACTCGGACTCACCGCGCTGCTGATCGCACTCGTCGTCGGCTTGCCGGCGGGCAGCCTCGCCGCCGTCAAGCGCGGCTCGGTGGTCGATCACGCCACCATCACGCTCGCGCTCTCCGGCTATTCGATGCCGGTGTTCTGGTGGGGCTTGCTGCTGATCCTGCTGTTCTCCGGCACGCTTGGCTGGACACCGGTGTCCGGGCGTCTGGGCGTGCAGTATCACTTCGAGCCGATCACGGGATTCATGCTCATCGATTCGCTGCTGGTCGATGAACCGGGCGCCTTCGCATCGGCGTTGCGGCATCTGATTCTGCCGGCACTCGTGCTCACAACCTATCCGCTGGCGGTGATCGCCCGCATGACCCGGTCGGCGATGCTCGAAGTCCTGAACGACGATTATGTGCGCACGGCGCGCGCCAAGGGTCTGTCGTCGTGGCGGGTGGTGAACGTGCACGCGCTGCGCAATGCGCTGATCCCGGTGATCACCGTGATCGGATTGCAGGTCAGCGTCCTGGTGACCGGCGCCGTGATGACCGAGACGATCTTCAGCTGGCCGGGCGTCGGCAAATGGCTGCTCGAGGGCGTGTATCGCCGCGACTATCCGGTGGTGCAAGGCGGCGTTCTCCTGCTCGCGCTCCTGGTCGTCGGCGTCAATCTGCTGGTCGATTTGCTCTACGGCGTCGTCAATCCGCGGATCCGACATGCGCGCTAGCACGGCGGCTGATCCGGCCGCGGCGACGGACCCTGGTGTTTCGCGCTCGCCCTTTGGCTTGTTCCTTCAAGCTTTCGTGCGGCACAAGGGGGCGCTGCTCGGGCTTGCCGTGTTCACGATCGTGGTGCTCGCCGCGATCCTGGCAGATGTGATCGCACCCCATGCGCCTGACGCCCAGTTCCGCGCCGCGTCGCTCCAGCCGCCGGCCTGGACGGCGCGCGGTTCATGGAATTTCCCACTCGGGACGGATCCCATCGGGCGCGACATTCTTTCGCGACTGATCCATGGCGCGCGATTTTCGCTGCTTATCGCCGTCGGCGTGGTGGCGTTGTCGCTGGTCGCGGGGATCGTGATCGGCGCGATCGCCGGATTCGCCGGTGGCCTTGTCGATCTGGTGATCGCGCGGTTGATGGACGTCCTGATGGCGCTGCCGAGCTTGCTGCTCGCGATCATCGTGGTTGCCATCCTCGGGCCCGGCATGCTCAACGCGGTGATCGCGATCTCGGTCGTCTTCCTGCCGCATATCGTACGCATCGCGCGGGCGGCCGTGATGGTCGAGATGTCCAAGACCTACGTCGCGGCCACGCGGCTCGCCGGCGCGGGTCCGGGCTTTCTGCTGGTCGACACCGTGTTGCCGAACTGCATTGCGCCCTTGCTGATCCAGGCGACACTGTGCTTTTCGGGCGCCATCCTCGAGGCGGCGGCGCTCGGATTTCTCGGGCTAGGGGCGCAGCCGCCGACGCCCGAATGGGGGACGATGCTCGCTGATGCGCGCGAGTTCGTGCTCCGCGCGTGGTGGGTCGTGACCTTTCCCGGCTCGCCATCCTGATCGTCGTGCTCGCGCTCAATCTGTTGGGTGACGGGCTCCGCGACGCGCTGGATCCCAAATTGCGGCGAAGCTGAGCCGGCTTCCATGGCGCTCCTCGAGATCCGCAATCTGACCATCGAGTTCGACAACACGCGCGGAAAGCTGCGCGCTGTCGAGGGGCTCGATCTGGACATCGATTCCGGAGACGCGCTCGGCATCGTCGGCGAGTCCGGGTCGGGCAAGAGTGTGTCGCTGCTCGCGATCATGGGCCTGCTGCCGCCTACTGCGCGTGTTCGCGCCGATCGGCTCGTCTTCGACGGAATCGACTTGACGCGGCTCGGCGCGCGCGACCGGCGGCGGATCAATGGCGGCGACATGGCGATGATCTTCCAGGAGCCGATGACCAGCCTCAATCCGTGCTTCACGATCGGCTTCCAGATCATCGAAACATTGATCGAGCATGCGGGGATCAGTGGTGCGGCAGCGCGGCGGCGGGCCACCGAACTGCTCGCGACTGTCGGCATTTCCGATCCCGACGAGGCTTTGCGCCGCTTTCCGCATCAGCTCTCGGGCGGGATGAATCAGCGTGTGATGATCGCCATGGCCATCGCTTGCGCGCCGCGACTCCTCCTGGCCGATGAACCCACGACGGCGCTCGATGTGACGATCCAGGCGCAGATCCTGGATCTTCTGACGGCGTTGCGCCACGCGCAGGGCGTGGCGCTGATTCTCGTGACGCACGACATTGGCGTCGTCGCGGAGACCGCTGAGCGCATGCTCGTGATGTATGCCGGGCAGGGCCTGGAGGTCGGTGGCGTCCAGGAACTTCTCGAGTGGCCGAGCCATCCCTACACTGCGGGCCTGCTCGACGCGCTGCCAGAGCGCAATCTCGGGCGCCATCGAATGGCCATGATCCCCGGCGCCGTCGCCAGCTTGACGCCGCCGCCGCCGGGTTGCCGCTTCGCACCCCGCTGCGCGCGCGCCGAGGATCGCTGTCGTCGCGAACCACCGGACATGGTCGATACGGGAACGTCCAGGACGCGCTGCCATTTTCCGCATCTGCGAGCAGGCGATGCTTGAGGGCATCGATCTTGCGAAGACGTATCCGGTCCGTCGCGGCGCGTTCCGCGCGGCGGTCCAGCTCCACGCGCTCGACGGCGTCAGCTTTCGCGTCGCGGCTGGCGAGACGCTGGCCGTGGTCGGCGAATCCGGCTGTGGAAAATCCACCCTGTCACGGCTGATTTCCGGTCTGGAGCGCCCGACCGCCGGCCGGCTGCTGGTCGACGAGGCGCCCTTCGTGGCGAACCCGCGCACGGTGCAGATGGTGTTCCAGGATCCCTATGGCTCGCTAAATCCGCGCAAGACCGCCGGCGCGCTGATCGCCGAGCCCCTGCGCATCAGCACGGCGCTCGACGCCGGCGCGCGCGCCCTGGAGGTGCGCGAAATCATGCGCAAGGTCGGCCTGGCACCGGAGATGGAGACGCGTTACCCGCATATGTTCTCGGGCGGACAGCGCCAGCGCATCGCGATTGCGCGCGCGCTCATCCTGCGGCCGCGCATCCTGGTGGCCGACGAACCGGTTTCCGCGTTGGACGTTTCGATCCAGTCGCAAGTGCTCAATCTGCTGGTGGATCTGCGCGACGAGTTCCAGCTCGCGCTGATCCTCGTGTCGCATAATCTGCACGTCGTCCGTCAGCTCGCCGACACGATGCTGGTGATGTATCTCGGCCGCGCCGTCGAACAGGGGCCGGCGGCCGTGATCTTCGCGCGTCCGCGGCATCCCTACACGCGTGCACTCCTCGCAAGCGCACCGACGGCAAGGCCCGGGCCGCGACCGGAGCGGCTACGTTTGCGTGGCGAGCTGCCTTCGGCTGTGGATCCGCCGGCCGGCTGCGCGCTGCATGGCCGCTGTCCATTCGCAATCGAGCGCTGTCGGGCCGAGCGCCCCACCATCCGCATCCTCGACGGGCGTGCGGTCGCCTGCCATCGCGCGGATGATTCGGCTATCGCTGCGCCGGATTGAATGGCTGCTTCTGCGCCGGCGTTCATACGACTTTGCGTCGCGTGCGCGAGTCGCGTGGTGTGACGAGCGCGGCGGTGATCCGGCCGGCGGTCGCGCGGGCGAGGGCGATCATGCGGTCGATCGGCAAATCGGCCGGTCGCTTGCGCAGCAGTGGCACACCAAGGCACGCGATCGGCCGCGCCGTGCGGTCGAAGATTGGAAAGCTCATGTCGACGACGCCGAGCGTGCGGATTCCCGGCGAGATCTCGTAGGCACGCGAGCGGATGAGGGCGAGTCGCGCGCAAAGCTGCCGCACTGCCTGCGGCTCGATGCGCGCGATCAGGCGATCGCTTTCGTCCTTCGGCATCAGCGCCAGGATGGCTCTTCCCGAAGCCGTCTCGTGAATCGGCAGATTGTGCCCGAGCGGCAGTGCGATCGAGATCGTATTGGGATTCTCGACGCGTGCGATCAGCACGGTGCGCTCACCCGCGGGGATGGTGATGTGGCACGACTGGCCGATGGCGGCCGCGAGCACGCGCATCTCCGGGGTCGCGACGTCGACCAGCGTGGCGAAGGGCGGCCGTCGCGCTGCAATCAGGAACATCCGATCGGTCACCGAGAAGCGATCGTGCTCGTCGCGGCTGTGGTAGCCACGCGCCTCGAGCACCCGTACGACACGGAAGATCTCGTTGCGCGAACGCTCGAGGGCCGCAGCAATGCCGGAGAGCGTCGTGGCGTCCGGCCGCGCGCCGAGGAGCTCGAGAATATCGAGTCCCTTCTCGAGCGCCGGGGTGGCGTAGGCAGGGGAAATGCGGGTCATCGTCGTCCGATCGCGGTGGTGCTACACGGCGTTCATTGATGAGACAGTTGAATATGGTTGGTCGGCCCATGTCGACATGCTTCTCGATCAAGGCAGAATCGTCGCACAAGACGACAGAATTGGATGCGCGTCCCGGGTGCAGTTCGTCTCATATGTGAAACGGGTGCATCGTTGACGCGCCTTCGGGTCTCAGACCTACACTAGACGCAATGGTTGGCGCACGGTGTTCGGTCGAGAGCCGCGCTTGCCATTGGGAACCAGCAGGGGGGAATTTCCATGTCGATCAATCGCCGTGTGCTCGCCGTCATCGGCTCGCTGTTGCTGGCGCCAGCCGTCAACGCACAGACGCTCGTCTATTGCTATGAGGCCAGTCCGGAGACGTTCCTGCCGATGCAGGCCATCGGCCAGTCTACCTTCGACGTCACGATCCAGATGTTCAATACGCTGGTCGAAATGGAGCGCGGCAGCACCAAGCTCATTCCGGCCCTGGCTGAAAGCTGGACGGCGTCGCCGGATGGCAAGGTCTACGAGTTCAAACTGCGCCGCGGCGTGAAATTCCATAGCAATGCCGATTTCCGTCCTTCGCGCGACATGAACGCCGACGACGTGCTGTTCACGTTTCGCCGGATGTCCGACCCGGATCACCCCTATGCGAAGGTCGGTGGACGTGGGTATGGCCTGTATGTCGGCCTGGGCATCGACAAGCTCGTCAAGTCGGTCGAAAAGCTGGACGACTACACATTGCGCTTCACGCTCAGCGAGGCGCGCACGGCGTTCCTTGCGTTGATGTCGACGACCGTGTTCGGCGTCGTGTCGGCCGAGTATCACGACAAGATGCTGGCGGTGGGAAAGCAGGACAACCCTGCCACCAATCCGATCGGCACGGGCCCCTTCGAGTTCGTCAGCTACCAGAAGGACGCGACGATCCGCATGCGTGCTTTTCGCGACCATTGGGCACGGAGCGTTCCGGGCATGGAGGATCGCACCGCTCGCGTCGACAACCTGGTCTTCTCGATCGTCACCGATCCGACCGTCCGCTATCAGAAGACGCTCGCCGGGGAGTGCCACATCATGCGTTTCCCGAACCCGGCCGATATCCAGGCGATCCGGGCGAACGCGCAACTGCGTACGTCGATCATTCCCGGCCTCGATTACGGATTCCTCGGCTACAACGTTCAGAAGAAGCCGTTCGACGACAAACGCGTTCGCCAGGCGCTCAGCCTCGCGATCAACAAGCAGGCGATCCGCGATCTGGTCTTCCTCGATGGCATTTTCGGCGAACCGATGGGCGGTGCGGTCCCTCCGGGGCTGCTCGGTTACGACGACTCGATCAAGCCCTATCCCGAAGATATCGACCGCGCCAGGCGGCTGCTCGCCGAGGCAGGCCTGCCCAACGGCTTCAAGACCACGATGTGGGCGATGCCGGTCGTTCGCGCCTACATGCCCAATGCCCGCAGAACGGCCGAATTGATGCAGGCCGATCTCAAGCGCATCGGCGTCGAGATCGAGATCGTCAATGTCGAGTGGGGCGAGTATCTGCGCCGTAGCCAGCAAGGTGAGCACGAGATCGTCATTCTCGGCTGGAACTACGCCTATGCGGATGCCGGCCAGATCCTCGAGCTCGGCTGGAGCTGCGAGGCCGCGCGCAACGGCCTCAATCGCTCGCGCTGGTGCAACGACGAGTTCGACCGCGCCATCAACCGGGCGCGCGTGATCACCGATGAGGCGGAACGTACGCAGCTCTATCGCCAGGCGCAGCGCATTTTCTATGACGAGGCGCCGGCTTTGCTCATCGCCTACGCGTCCAAGGTGGGCATCGCGCGCGCGGAGGTCTAGAATTTCAAGCTGGCGCCGGCGGGGCCGCAACCGCTCTACGGCGTCAGCATGAAGCGCTAGCGTGGTTGCGTTCGATCCGGGGCGCATCCACGGCTCGGTGCCGGCGCTGGTCACGCCGTACACCTCCTCCCATGCGATCGACGAGGCGGCGATCGGGCGCCTCGTCGAGCATGTGATCGGAGGCGGCGCCCACGGCTTCAACATCCTCGGTACAACCGGCGAATTCGCGCTGGTGCCTCCAGCGCAGCGCCGCATCGTCTTGCGCGCGGCGTCCGTCGCCAACCGCGGGCGTGTCGCGATGATCGTCGGTTGCGGTCGACCGAGCCTGGTGGAAACGCTGGAGGAGGTCGCCGAAGCCGCCGGGCACGGCGCTGATGCGGTCCTAGTCACGCCTTCTTACTACCTGTTTCTCGGCGCCGACGAGATGCGTCGCCAATTCGGTGCGATCGCCCGATCGACGAAGACGCCGATCCATTTCTACAACTATCCCCTGCTCACCAAGGCAGTGATCGCCCCCGCGGTGATCGCACAGCTGAGGGCCGACGGATCGATCCACGGCATCAAGGACAGCGGCGGCGATGCGGCTTTTCTGGCGCGCGTGCTGTCGCTCACGCGAGAGGATCCGGATTTTCGCGTGATGGTCGGCGGGACGGCTTATTTCCTTGCAGCCCTCGCGCTTGGCGCGCATGGGGCGACTGGCGCGATCGGCGGCGTTGCCCCGTGGATCGAACGCGCCGTCTATGACGCGTTTCGCACCGGCGATCTGCCGCGCGCCCGTCTCGCCCAGGCTCGGCTCGAGGCCTTTCAGGAAATCTTCGGCTTCACGGCCGAAGCCAACGCAGCGATTGCGACCAAGGTCGCTCTGGCTAGCCTCGGCCTATGCGAAGAGATTCCGGCCGAGCCCTTCGCAACCCTGCCGGCGGCGCAGGCGCAACGCATCCGCCAGGCGCTGCCGGCATTCATGACACGCGTCGAAAGCCCATAGCATCGCGGCCGCGAGCGGCGGTCGCCGGTGTGTGGGATGCGCTACCTGCTCGCTGGTCGGGAGGGCGTTGCGACAGGTGCCGCGCCGCTGCCAAATCGTGCGACCAACACCAGCACGATGGTCACGAGCAGGATCTGCAGCACCGATACGGCGGCCACGGTCGGCTCGATTTCTAGCTGGATGTTGTCGAACATCTTCTTCGGCAACGTCCAATTGGAGCCGCCGAGGAACATCGCGATGACCAGTTCGTCGAAGGAGGAGATGAAGGACAGGAACGCGGCCGACACGATCGCCGGAGTGATCTGCGGCAGCGTCACACGACGAATCGCGGTCCAGCGGCTGGCGCCCAGGCCTTCGGCCGCGAGCTCCAGATTGGGATCGACGGTCTTGAGGGCGGCGCCGACGACGAGCACGACCAGCGGCAATGCATGCACGACATGGCCCAGCACGATGCCCTGCCATTGGCCGATCAGTTTGAGCCACGCGAAGAGGCCGTAGATCGCCACCGCGTAGATGATCGTCGGCACGATCAGCGGCGCGGTCGCGATCTGGTTCACCAGCTCCTTGCCCGGGAAGTTTCCGCGCACCAGGGCAAAGGCCAGCATGAGGCCGAGCAGCGTGCCGAGAATCATCGTCGCCGCCGCGACGTACAGGCTGCGCAAAGTGGCCTCGATCCAGATCGGATCGTTCAGATAGGCCGCGTACCAGCGCAGCGACCAGCCTGGTGGCGGGAATTGCAGCGACGAGGACGAGCTGAACGAGATCGGAAAGACGATCACGAGGGGCAGCATCAGGAAGATGAGGATCAACGCGCAGATCACGCGCAAGCCGATGCGCAGCGGCGTCGTGCGGCTCAGCTCCATTGCAGATCGTCCTTCAGCACCCGCCGCAGCGCGGCATAGATCGCCAGGGCGACGACGAGGACGATGATCGCGAGCGCCGCGGCGAGCCCCCAATCGAGATATTGGCGCACCTGCTTCTCGATCAGCACGCCGATCATCAGCACCCGGCCGCCGCCGAGAAGGGCCGGCGTGATGAAGAAGCCGAGCGAGATGACGAAGACAAGCGTGGCGCCGGACAGGATTCCGGGCAACGTCAATGGCAGGTAGATGCGGCGCATCACCTGCCAGCCCGGCGCGCCGAGACCTTCGGCTGCGCTGAGCAGCGCTCGATCCACGCGGCGCATCACGGCATAGAGCGGGAAGACCATGTAGGGCAGCAGCACATGCACCATGCCGATGACGACGCCGGTGGTGTTGTGGAGCAGCGGCAGCGGGTCGTCGATGAGGCCGAGCGCCAGAAGGTTGCGATTCACGACGCCGTTGCGGCCGAGCAGGATCATCCAAGCATAGGTGCGGACGAGGACGCTGATCCAAAACGGCAGCAGCAGCAGGGCGAACCCAGCGCTGCGCCAGAACGGCGTGGTGGTCGCGAGCCAGTAGGAGAGGGGGTAGCCGAGCAGCAGGCAGATCAGCGTCACGATGCCGGCGATCTTCAATGTCGCGAGGAACACGGTGGCGTGGAGCCCGTCGGTGAAGGCCTTCTCGAAATGCGCGAGCGAGCCGCTTTCGATGCTGAAGAGCAGGAAGCGGAATACGGGTACGACGAACAGCAGCAGCAGGAACGCGAGCGGAATCGAGCCGAGCCCGACCCAGCCGAGCGAGCGACGCGTCGCCCGCATCATGACTCCACGCAATGAATGGCGTCTGCGGGGATCGCAATGTCGAGCGTGGCGCCGGCTTCCAACAGCTCGCCTTCGGCGCCGGACCATGCGGCGGTGACCATCGCACCACCGGGAATTTCCAGCCGGTACTTGACGCTGTCGCCGACATAGATGGCATCGCGCACGGTCGCTGCGAGGCGGTTTTGCGCGGGCCCATTTTCCGCGACGCGCAGGATGCGCTCGGGCCGGACGACCAGCGTGACGCGGCTGCCCACCGGCATGCGCGGGGCGGTCGCCGTGAAGACGAGGCCCTGCTCGGTACGCAGCGTCGCCACGCCGCTCGCGACGTCCACGATGGTTGCGGCGAACAGATTGGAGTCGCCGATGAACTGCGCCACGAAGCGGTTCACGGGGCGTCGGTAGATCGCGGTCGGCGTGTCGATCTGCTCGATGCGGCCCTTGTCCATCACGGCAATGCGGTCGGACATGATCAGCGCCTCCTCCTGATCGTGGGTGACGAACAGCGTCGTGAGGCCGAGGCGACGCTGGATCGTCTTGACCTCCAGCTGCATCTGTTCGCGCAGCTTCTTGTCGAGCGCGCCGAAGGGTTCGTCGAGCAGCAGCAGCTTCGGCTCGAAGACGATGGCGCGCGCGAGCGCGACGCGCTGCTGCTGCCCACCCGAGAGCTGCGCCGGAAGACGCGTGTCGTAGCCCGTGAGCCCGACCGTCTCGAGCGCCCAGGCGACGCGGCCCTGGATCGCCGGCTTGCCGAGGCGGCGCATCTCCAGCGGGAAGGCGATGTTCTGCGCCACGCTCATGTGCGGAAACAAAGCGTAGTTCTGGAACACCATGCCGATGTCGCGGCGCGCCGGAGCGACCGCCGTGACATCCATCCCACCCACGGTGACGATGCCGGCGTCGGGGCCGTCATAGCCGGCGATGATCTTGAGCAGCGTCGACTTGCCCGAACCGGACGGGCCGAGCAGCGTCACCAGCTCGCCGGCCGCGATCTTCAGATCGATGCCGGCGAGAGCGGTGACGGAGCCGAAACGCCGATGCGCATTGCGAACCTCGAGGGCGTTGCCGCCGCCGCCACTCCGCTGATTCACACGCGCTCCCGAGCCGGACTCCACCGCTGCGTGCGCTTCAGCTGATCAGCCATTTCGACCAGCGCTCCTCGATCTTCTGGCTGTTGGCGAGCCACCACTCGACGTCCTGCCAGAACTGCCGCCCGATATTGTCCTCATGCGTGGGCAGGAAGGGCGCGATCTTGGGGTCGACATATTGCGGGCTTTCCAGATTGAGTCCCGGATAGGTGACGATGTTCGCGTAGATCGCCTGGAGCTTGGCGTTGGTCATGACCGCGAACATCTGCTGCGCCCAATGCGCATCCTTGGCGCCCTTGGGAATCACGAAGGCGCTTTCCTTGATGCCGCCCTGGTTCCATTCCATGTGGAGCGGCGCGCCCTGCTGCATGGCGGCGTAGTAGCGGCCGTTCCACGCGCTGCCGGCGACGCATTCCTTGTCGATCAGCAACTGCGCCGACTGCGCGCCCGTCGCCCACCAGACCGTGATGCTCTTCTTGATCTCGTCGAGTTTCTTGAACGCGCGATCGACATCGATGGGGTAGATCTTGTCGAGCGGCGCGCCATCGGCGAGCAGCGCGAATTCGAGATTGTCGAGCGGCTTGTTCTGCAGCGTGCGGGGTCCCGGAAATTTCTTCACATCCCAGAAATCGGCCCAGCTCTGCGGCCCCTTGCCGGCCGGCCAGACATCGGTCCGGTACCCCATCACCGTCGAATAGACGCTGCGCGTGAAGATGTGCTTGCGCATCCGGAGATTGGCCGGGAACCGGCTCAGATCGACGATCTTGTGGTCGATCGGCTCGAGCAGATTTTCCTTCTCCGCGCGATAGGCGTCCTCGATCGCCAGCTCCGTGACGGCCCATTCCACATTGCCCGTGGTCACCATGGCCTTGAGCTTGCCGAGATCCGGTGGCGACGAATCGACGACCTTGATGCCGAACTTCTTCTCGTATTCCTCGAAGAACGATTTCCTGAGCGCGGCGGCCTGTGCGCCGCCCGACGCGTTGACGACGATGCGCGCGGGCTTTGGCGGCGCTGCTTGGCCTTGCGCGCGGGGTGACAGCCCCGCGGCCGCGAGCGAAGCCGAGCCCGCGAGTACGCCGCGACGTGAAAATTGTCCGATGCTCATCGCTTATCCCCCGGGGTTCGTCGTGCGGGCCGCACGATCAAGGGTGGATTGGACTATCCGTGGGATTCGCCTGTCAAGACTCCGCGCCGCCTCTGCGTCAATCCGCGACACGCAGGAAGCGGGCCGCGTTGTCGTGGATCCAAGCCCGGCGGGTTTCCGGCTTGAGCGGCAGCGCGTCGATCTCGGCCAGCGCCTGGTCGACCGGCATCATCGGATAGGCCGAGCCGAAGATGATGCGGTCCTTGAGCAGCGTATTGCCGTATTGCAGCAGCGGTTCGTAGCCCGAATGGGGAATGCCGAGCACCTTGGGGCGGACGGCCACCAGGCCGATCGAGACATTGGGATGGCGCCAGGCGACGCCGATCAGCTCCTGCACCCAGGGCCATCCCGGCGGCGAGGCGCAGACGCGCAGCTCGGGGAAGTGGACCATCACTTCGTCGAGCGCCCGGGGATGGCCGTAATCCATCAACGTGTCGGTCGAGAAATTGATGCTGGCGTGGATGTTCACGGGGATGTCGAGCTCGATGCATTTCGCGTAGAGCGGATAGAGCTTGCGGTCGTTGATTGCGAGCCGGTGTTCGAAGCACTGCAAATTGAGCCCGCGCAGGCCCAATTCCTTGACGGCATGCTCGAGCTCGCGAATTGCCGTCATGCCCTTGTGCGGATCGACGCCGGCGAAGCCCATGAAGCGTGGCCCATGCGCGCGGCAGAATGTCGCGACATCCTCGTTGGCGATCTTGAAGCCGAAAGTGGTCTCCAGGTCGCGCGCCTTGACGACGACGCGTCGCGCGCCGAGGCGTTCATACATGGCCAGATAGGCGTCGAGCTGCTCCGGGCCGACGGATCGATCGGTGACGAGATCCTCGCTTGCCCTGTAGACGCGGCGATAATTGTCGAGATGAGGGCCGGTCTTGTCGAAGGCCGGGATCGGCGGCTTGCTGCCGTAATCGATGAACATGCGCACTCCGATTGCGACGGACCGCTTCATCGTCGCGGCATTTGACCGTTGTTTTCGCTGCCTCCTACAGTCGCCCGCGTTGCAGATGCACGGCAACAGGAGAATTCATGTCGAAGCGAGAGCGGATCTTGAGCGTCACGGCGCCGCCATGGCCGGAACGACGCCGTCAGATCGAGCAGGAGAATCTGCCGAGGAACGTGCCGGCGCTCCTGCAGGAAGCCGCCGCCGAACGACCCGAGCATCTCGCGCTGAATTTCTTCGAATCGGATGAGCGTCTGACCTACCGCGACCTCGCGATGCGGGTCGGTCACCTCGCCGCCGGCCTCGCCAAGATGGGCGTCGCGAAATCCACCCACGTCGCCGTCATGCTGCCGAATGTCAGCGCCTTTCCGGTCACCTGGCTGGCCCTCGCCACGCTCGGGGCGGTGATGGTGCCGGTCAATGGGGCCTATACGCCACGTGAGTTCGGCTACGTGCTGGATGACGCCGAGGTCGCGCTGCTGGTGATCGACGAGGCTTATCTCGCGACATTCGACGCGCTGAGCGAGCGTCCGGCGCGCCTGTCCGATGATCGGATCATCGTGCTCGGCGCAGCCAGAACCGGGCAGCATCTCTGGCAGGCGGTGCTGGCCGATGGTGCGGCGGCGGATGCGCCTGCATGCATGGCGACGCAGGACGATCTGCTGAACATCCAGTACACTTCGGGCACGACCGGATTTCCCAAGGGGTGCATGCTGACGCACCGCTATTGGCTGACGATCGGCAAGGTCAACGCACGGCGGGACGGGCGCGTCTACGAGCGTATCCTCGCGGCGACGCCGTTCTTCTACATGGACCCGCAATGGCTGATGCTGATGAGCTTCTATCAGCGCGCCACGCTTTTCGTGGCGCGCCGGCAAAGCGCTACGCGATTCATGGATTGGGTGCGGTCGCTTCGCATCAGCTTCACGCTGTTTCCGGAGGTCGCCTACAAGCAGCCGCCGCGCCCGGAGGATCGCGACAACGAGATCGTGCGCGTCAACGCCTATGGCCTCAACAAGGCGAACCACGCTGCGCTCGAGGAACGCTTCGACATCGTGTGTCGCGAAGCCTTCGGCATGACCGAGATCGGCTCGGGCATGTTCGTGCCGATGGAAGCGACCGACATGGTCGGCTCCGGAACCTGCGGCACCGTCGTACCCTTCCGCGAGACCAAAATCGTCGGGGATGACGGCCAGGAACTGTCTGCTGGCGAGCCGGGCGAGCTTCTGGTTCGCGGTCCGGGGATTCTGCTTGGCTATTATCGCAAGCCCGAGGCGACGGCGGAGGCGTTGCGCGACGGCTGGTTTCGCACCGGCGACATCTTCCGCAAGGATTCGCGCGGCTACCATTTCATCGTCGGCCGCAAGAAGGACATGATCCGACGATCCGGCGAGAACATCGCCGCGGGCGAGGTCGAAGCGGTGCTGCGCTCGATGCCGCAGATCGCCGAGGCCGCCGCCGTGCCCGTACCCGACGAGACGCGCAAGGAGGAGGTGAAGATCTATCTGGTGCTGCAGCCCGGCCTGAGTTGCGCCGATGTGACGCCCGACGCCGTCCTCGCCCATTGCGAGCGCAACCTCGCGAAGTTCAAGGTGCCGCGCTACGTGGCCTACATCGACAAGCTGCCCAAAACCGCATCCGAGAAGATCGCCAAGCACATCCTGGTCAAGGACGTCGCCGATCTCCGAAACGGCGCCTACGATCGCGTGGACGGAATCTGGCGCTGATCTCCCCATCCCCTCCTGACGCGGCACGCGACAAGGGGGGTCGCGCAGCAGTCTGGGCGGTTCCTCGAACGCGAAGCGGTCCCACAAAACCTCCCCGTCGGCGCGCTGCCGCGCGCTACCACCCCTATTCGCTTCGCGAGCAGGAGCGGACGCGCCTGCGCATCACTTGCCGAGATGTTTGTCGAAGAAGCGGGCGATTTCCTTGGAGGCTTCGCGTGTCTCCGGCGCGATCGCGGCCGGCAGCGGCAGTTTCTCGTCCTTCGCGCGCAGCACCATAGCCAGCCATCGGAATTGCTTCGCGGGTGGCCGCACCGCTTCATCTTGAGCGCCCGTGCGGCGCGAGGAAATTATTTTCCATCGGGTTTCCGCCCGAGGACGCCGGCGTCTCAGCGATGCCACATCCGGTCGAGGCGCACGACGCGGTTGACCGCGAGCAGGAGCACGCAGGTCGCGACGATGATCAGCGTGCTCACGGCATTGACCGTGTTCTCCAGGCTGAAGGCGGCCTCGGCATAGATGCGCACCGGCAGCGTCTGCGACTGCGCGGTCGTCAGGAAGGCCGTCACCGTGACTTCGCCGAAGGAGATCAGGAAGCCGATGACGCCGGCCACGAACAAGCCGGGCGCGAGCTGCGGCAATACGACGAAGATGAAGCGCCGCAGGGGAATGGCGCCGAGGCCGGCGGCGGCCTCCTCCAGGCTGGGATCGAGCTGCATCACGGTGTTGCGCAGCATCGCCAGCGTGAACGGCACGATCAGCACGACATGGATGGCGAGCAGGCCGAGGACGGCCGGTATCGCCACGAACCATTGCATGAGCTTGAGCATGCCGATGGCGAGGGCGATGCCCGGCAGCGCCAGCGGCAGCATGAAGCCGGCAATCCAGATTTCGCGCGCGCGCAGGCGGCGGCGCGCCAGCGCGAAGGCGGCGGGCAGGCTCAAAGCCAGCGCGATCGCCGTCGCGCCGAGGGCGAGTTGCAGCGACAGGACGAAGGCGTCGATGTAGCGCTTGTTGTCGAGGACGAGTCCGTACCATTTCCAGGTGAAGCCGAGGAACTGCGCGACCGTCGCTTGCGGGCTGTCATTGACCGAGCTGACGATCACCAGCGCCATTGGGAATAGGAGCAGGCCGAGCCCGAGCGCCAGGAGCAACCGCGCGGTCACGCCGCCGATGATCTCGATCGGTCGGGCCAGGCGCCGCGCGAGCACGGCGGGAATTCTGCGCCCGGGAGCGCGCCGTGGACGCGCGCGCGTCCACGGCGTCAACCGCGATGTCGCGACATTGATCAGGGCGGTGACGCCCAGGGACAGCGCCAGCATGATCACGGCGAAGGCCGCGGCCTTCGAGTAGTCGAGCAGCTGCAGCGCCTCGTCAAACACCACCATGCCCGCGACCCACAGCTTCTTGCCGCCGAGCAGGGTCGCGCTGACATAGGCCGTCGAGGACATCAGGAACACCATCGCGACGCCGGCGCGAAGCCCGCCCAGCGTGAGGGGCAGAGTCACGGCGAAGAAGCGGCGCACAGGCGCGGCGCCGAGCCCGGATGCGGCCTCGTCGAGACGCGTGTCGATCGCCTGCAGCGTGTCGTAGAGCGACATCACCATGTACTGCAGGAAGACCTGCGCCAAGGCGAGCCCGACGGCGAACCAGGTGAAGAGCAGGCGCGGCGGCGGCAGGCCGAACTGGTTCGCGATCGCGCCCACCACACCACCGGGCCCGAGCAGCAGCATGATTCCCAGGCTGCGGACGGCGACATTGGTCAACAGCGGGACGAGCACGAGGCCGACGCCGATCGCGCCAGCGCGGGCTCAGCCGCGTCAGCCACAGCGCGATCGGATAGCCGAGCAGCGCGCACGCAACGGTGACGCCGCCGCCGAGCAGCAGCGTATCCAGCAGGATGCGCAGGTAGAACCCGTCAGCGAGGAGCTTGGTGAATTGCGCGGCCGAAGGCGTCCATTCGATCGGCGCGAAAAGCTCATTGCTCTCCTGGACGCTGAGCAGGAAGACGATGGCGAGCGGCAGCGCGAAGCAGGCCAGGAGCCACGCGCTGAGCGGCGTCGCGAGCAGAACGCCGCTGCGCGAGGCCGGATCCCCGGCGCGCATGGCGCCGGGGGATGGCGGCCGGCGGCGGGTCACCCTAGCCGGCGATCATAGGAGGGCGGCACGTCCGATGCGCTGCGGTGATCGTCGGTACCAATCAGACATTCGCTGATCGTGACACACATCGCCGCCGCTATCCGAGCCACAGCAGCACCGGTCTTCCATCGCCCCTCCTCATTCGAGCTAGGGGATGCAAGCAAGATTGCACAGCACATTGATGAGGGTACGTGCGGGCCGGCATCGCATCGATCGAGACTCAAAATCAGAAGTGCAGCCTGCAATTCATCTCCTCCTGCCGCGGCACGCGATAGGGGTGGCACGCGCGAAGCGCGTGACGGGGAGGTTCCTTGAACTCGAAGAGGTCTGTGCCTGTGGAGGTCCCGCGAAACCTCCCCATCAGCGCGCTGACGCGCGCTGCCACCCCTCCTAGCGCTGCGCGCCAGGAGGGGATATGCGCATTCGGCGATCGACTTGGGACGCCGGGACATCGTCTCGACGATGTGTGACTCGGCAAGCTCATTCGAGGAGGGGCGACTTTCAGGGCCATGGTCGCTTGGTGTGGCACGCTCAAGGGAATCCTGTTCAACCGGCGATCTCGCGATTGAAGCGTTGCGTCCAGGGATTCTGATTCTTGATCACCGCATCCCAGTCGAAGTCGACGAGTCTGCGGACCTCGTCGCCCAGCACGAGCTTCGGCTTGAGATCGGCGGGCACGTCGATGTTGGTGATCGTCGGGCTGTAGTAGATCTCGCGCGCATAGGCGAGTTGACAGGCCGGCGAGAGATGGAGATCGATCCACTCCTCCGCGAGCTTCTGGTTGCGCGCGCCGACGGTGATGCAGGCGAAATTGGCCGCGATCGCCTGGCCTTCGTTCGGCGACGCGATCTCGATGTTGGGATTGCGCGTCTCCGCGTATTTGCGCGTGAAGGATCCGAACTCGATCGACAGATCGGCCACGCCCTGGTCGAACACCGTGTAGAGCTGATCCTGGAAGCCTTGGATCGCCGCGAAGGGCTTGAGCTCGGCGATCTTCTTGAAGGCAGGATCCATGTTGGCTTCGTTGCCGCCCCAGACGCGCGCGCTCATCAGCAGCGCGGCGGTGCCTTGCGCGCCGGGATAGACCGGCCAGGCGATGCGATTCTTCCACTCCGGATTCCAGATGTCCTTCCAGGATGTCACCGGCTTCGACGCCGTGCGCTTGTCGTACACGATGGTGCAGGGATTGAACGCGACGCCATAGCCGCCGATCCTCGCGACATCATAGAGATTGGCGAAATTCGGCACCGCGCTCGTCGGCGCCTGCGTCACGCCATCCTTCATGGATTGGCGGCTCTCGAAGATGTTGAGGTAGATGATGTCGAAGCTCGGCCGGCCGCGCTCGGCATAGGCGCGCGGGCGCCGGTCGGTCGTGCCGCCCAGCACGTAGTTGATCTTGACGCCGTATTTCTCCTCCAGCGGCTTGGCGCAGAACTCGCGCGTGATGCGCTCCTGCAGCCCGCCCCAGAATCCCACCGTCAACTCGTCGCCGCGCTTGATCTGTGCGCGCGTAGATGTCGTCAGCAGCGCCGGCGCGGCGAGGGCGGCGCTGCCGAGAGTCAGTCGACCGAGGCGGCGGCGGGCGATTCGGGCAAGCGATCCAGTCATGGGAGCTCTCCTGTGTGCGGTGTCGATTCCGTGAGAAAGCCAAGCGCGCCTGGCGTGGCGCCGAGATGGATGTCCTCGCCCGGCGCGGGAGGCGCCTCGCTGCTGGGGCGGAGGATGCGAATGTCGGCGTCGCCGATGTCGACGTGAATGTCCCAGGCGTCGCCGAGGTAGCTCACATCGGTAACGCGGCCGTGCGCGTCCAGACCGAGGTCGCTGGCGTTCTCGCGCGACCAGCGCAGCCGGGCGGCGCGCAGCACGATATGCGTCGCTTGAGTCGACGCATTCGGAGGCAGCGCTGCGCTCATGCGCCGGCCAGGAATACCCCGCGGTCGACGGTGCCTGCGAGCACGGTGCGCGCGCCGAGAAACCGCGCGCTGAACAATCGCCGTGGCGATTCCGAGAGTTCGCCGGGCGTCGCATCCTCGATGACGCGGCCCTTTTCCATCACGACCACCCGATCGCTGAGGCTGAGCGCCTCCTCCTGATCATGGGTCACGAACAGCGTGGTGATGCCATGGCGTCGTTGCAGCGCGCGGATCTCGCGGCGCATCTCGCCGCGCAGGCTGGCGTCGAGATTGCTCAGCGGCTCGTCGAGCAGCAGCAATTCCGGCCGGATCACGAGCGCGCGGGCGAGCGCGACGCGCTGCTGCTGTCCACCCGAGAGCTGCGCGGGATAGCGGGTTTCGAAGCCTTTCAGTTCGACCGCCGCAATCGCCTCCGCGACGCGCGCATTGCGGTCCACAACGGCGACGTCGCGCATGCGCAGGCCGAACTCGACATTGCCGGCGACGGAGAGGTGCGGAAACAGCGCGTAGTTCTGGAACACCATGCCGATATGCCGCAGATGCGGCGGGTCACGCTCGATCGCCCGACCGTCGAGACGAATGGTTCCCGAATCCGGCGCGATGAAGCCCGCGACCATGCGCAGGGTCGTCGTCTTGCCGCAGCCCGATGGCCCGAGCAGGCTCACGAAGCTGCCGCGTGCGATGGCGAGAGTCACATCCGCGATCGCGACGTTCTCGCCATAGCGTTTGGAGAGGCCGGTGAGTTCGAGATGCGCCATGCCGTGGCGACTCAGCCCGAGCGCGCGTCGCTGGCGCGCGCCGCGATGATCTCGACCTCGACGCGAAACTCGGGCCGCGAGAAGCCTTGCACCAGCAGCAGCGTCGAGGCGGTCGGCTCGATCTCGCCAAGCCAGCGATCGCGGGGGCCGCCATGTACGCGCGCAGATCAGCGCGATCGATCAGGAATGCGCCGATGCGCGCGATGTCGCGCTTGTCCGTCCGTGCGGCGGCGAGGATCGTGTCGAGATTGGCGAAGATCAGCGTGGCTTGAGCGTCGACGCCCTCCGGCACGGCGCCATCGGGCGCGAGAGCGAGCTGCCCCGAGATGAAAAGAAATCGGGCAGGCGCCGCGATTTCGACCGCATGTGCGTAACGCGCCAACGGTGGATGAATGCCCGCCGGCGTGTGGCGATCCATGCTCTGAGTCCCTCTGGCATTTGCGTCGACCGAAGATCGGATGCTGTCAGCCCGTCATCGCGCGTGCAATAGTTGCCCGCATCATGAGCGAGAAATCATACGCATCGAATCAGGCCGGAAAAGCTTGGCGGCACTGGCAGGATCTCTCGACGACCGCATTCGCCGCGCTCGATCCGGCGCGCGCCGTCGCCGTTCTGCCCGTCGCGGCGATCGAGCAGCACGGTCCGCATCTGCCGGTCGCGGTCGATGCGGAGATCAATCGCGGCGTGCTCGCGCGCGCGCTGCATCATCTCGCGGCCGACGTGCCGGCGCTCGTGCTGCCGATGACATCGGCCGGCAAGTCGAACGAGCACATCGCGTTTCCCGGCACGCTCACACTGTCCGCGGAAACCTTGATCCGGCTCTGGACCGAGCTCGGCGAGTCGGTGGCGCGGGCGGGGGTGCGCAAGCTCGTGCTGTTCAATAGCCATGGTGGCCAGCCGCAGATCATGGACATCGTCGCACGCGATCTGCGCGTGCGGCTCCAGATGATGGTCGTGTCGACGAGCTGGTATGCCCTGGGCATGCCGCCCGGGCTCTACGACGAGGACGAGAACCGCTTCGGCATCCATGGCGGCGGCATCGAGACCTCGATGATGCTGCATCTGCGGCCCGATCTGGTGGACATGAAGATGGCGCGCAACTTCCGATCGGCGCATGCCGATCTCGCCGCTGAGTTCGAACATCTCTCCTATACCGGGGGCACCGCGATCGCGTGGCAGACGCAGGATCTGAACGTCAGTGGCGCCTGCGGCGACGCGACGAATGCGGATTCCGCGCGTGGCGAACAGCTGGTGGAGTTCGCAGCGAATCGCTTCGCCGAGTTGCTGGCCGAAGTCGCGCGCTTTCCGTTGGAGCGGCTGCGGCAACGCTGACCCGGGACGGGGGAGATCCGAGGGGATGAGCGTCTGCGTCGCGGCATGTACGCATACGCGGGTTGGCCTTGCGCGCGTGCGGCGCGGTGGCTTGTCGTGCCAATCTGCCTTCGGTACGCTTTTTTTGGCTCATCCCAGGAGGACAGCGCACCGAGACAAGGCTCGCGCAAGCGGGATTGCCGATCGTATTACAGGAAAACCGAAAACCGGAGGAGACGGGCGACATGACCAAGAGAAGCTCAAATTCTGGCACCACGCGCCGTCGCGTGCTCGCCACGGCAGCGGCGCTGCCAGCCTTTGCGGCGCCGGCGATCGCGCAGAACGCGCTCAAGGGCACCAAGCTCACCATTCTTGCCAGCAACTGGTATGTGCCCGAATGCAATGCGCAGCTCGATCAACTCGCCGCCGAGATCGGCCGCGATACCGGCATGGAAGTCCGCATCGAGCGTTTCGCGGGCGACGAGCTCACGACGAAGACAGCGGCCGTCATCGGCAGCGGCCGTGGTGCGGATCTGGCCGTGGGCGTGGAGTTCGACACGTATGTCTATGCGTCCAAGCTGACGGACGTGACCGATCTCGCCAACGAGATCGGCAAGACTTACGGCGGCTGGCTCGACAGCGGCAAGGCGGCGTCCGTGGTCGGTGGACGGTTCAAGAGCCTGTGCATCGGCCAGGCGCCGGCGGCATGGAATTACCGCACCGACCAGTTCGCGGCCGTCGGATTGAACAAGTTTCCCGACACGTTCGATGATCTGCTGAAGGCGGCGAAGCTGCTGCACGCCAAGGGCACCCCGATCGGGATGACCCTTGGCCATGCCTCGGGCGACGGGCGGTCGACCAACTATCCCGTGCTCTGGGCCTTCGGCGGCAAGGAGTTCGAGAATGACGGCAAGACGGTCTCGATCGACTCGCCGGGCACGCTGAAGGCCGTGGAGTGGTACGCGGAGGTCTACAAATACTTCATCCCCGGAACGACGGCGTGGCTCGACCCCGACAACAACCAGGCCTTCCTCGCCGGCAAAGTCTCCGCGACGGTGAACGTCAACACGATCTATCTCGCGTCGCGCAACGCCGCGGCGACGGATCCGGCGCGCAAATTCATGATCGAGAACATGGAACACGGATTGTGGCCGCGCGGGCCGGCGGGTCGCTTCGCCAACTACAACATCAATGTCTGGTTGCCCTTCGCTTCCAGCCCGAACAAGGCGGGGCAACTGCATTTCCTGCGCGAATGGTACAGCCGGAAGTTCCTGCTGAAATGGACCAAGACCGGCCAGTCCTATTTCATTCCGACCTTCGCCGGTTTCGACAACGAGGATGTCTGGCCCGACGATCCCAAGCTCAAGATCTTCCGCGAGCTGAACAAGCTGAACCGTCTGCCCGGCTATTCGGGCCCGCCGACGCCGATCGCCGCGGAGGCGGTCAACAAGTACATCCTCGTCGACATGTTCGCGAAGGCCTGCACCGGCCAGTTGAAGCCGGCCGAGGCGGTCAAATGGGCCGCGAAGGAATACGAGCAGATCGCCAAGAAACGCCGCGCATGAGCGACGGACCGACCGCGTGAGCGCATCGCTGCGTGCGGCGACGTCAGTGCCGCCCGAGCGGGCGCTCTGGCGTCGCCGCCTGACCGATTGGGCCGACAATGAGCGGGTGCTTGGCTACCTGCTCGTCGGCCCTGTCGTGTTGCTGTTGATCGGCCTCGTCGCGTATCCGTTCTTCGTGGCGGTCGGTTATGCGCTTTCCGATCGCACGCTCGCGGATGAGGGCGAGTTCATCGGGTTGGAGAATTTCTACAACCTGTTCGAAAACCAGATCTATCGCCAGACCCTGGGCAATACCTTAATCTTCACGGCCGGCTCGGTGACGATGCGCCTCGTCTTCGGCGTCGGGCTGGCGCTGATCCTGAACGAGGCCTTCCGCTTTCGCCGGCTCGTTCGTTCCGCCGTGCTGCTGCCCTGGATCGTGCCCACGGTGCTGGGAACGATGGCATGGCTCTGGATGTTCAATCCCAATTTCAGCGTCATCAACTGGGTGCTCGTACATTCGGGCTTGATGGCGCAAGGTCCGAACTGGCTCACGGATCCGGATCTGGCGCTGTTCTCGGTGACGCTGGTGAATGCTTGGCGCGGCACGCCGTTCATGGCGATCACCGTATTGGCGGGATTGCAGTCCATTCCGAGCGAGCTCTACGACTCGTCGGCGATCGATGGCGCCAGCAAGTTCCAGCGCTTCCGCCACATCACCCTGCCGCTCGTCATGCCCGTGCTGCTGACCGCGCTGGTGCTGTCGATCATCTGGACTTTCTCGGATTTCGGCATCGTCTACGGGCTGACCAAAGGCGGCCCGATGAACGCGACCCATGTGCTGGCGACGCTCAGCTACCAAGCCGGTCTCGCATCGGGGAACATCGGCGAGGGCGCCGCGATCTCGCTGACCATGCTGCCGATCCTGTTCGTGCTGATCCTCTGGCAGTTGCGCCGCATCCGCAGGATGAACATCGCATGACGAGGCCGGCATGAGCGCGCCGATGCCGACGGGCGTGGCGTATGGGCGCCACCCCGTGGCGGAACGCTGGCTGTTCTTGTACGTGCCGCTCGGCTTCGCGCTCGTCTTCCTGGTCGGGCCGTTCTACTGGATGCTGATCACGGCGCTTAAATCGGATTCCGAGCTCTACGACGGCACGAAGTCGCCGCTCTACGTGGCGCGGCCCACCCTCGATCATTTCGTCTTTCTCCTGACCAAGACGGATTTCATCACCTGGATCGGCAACACGATGTTGGTGGCGAGCCTGTCCACCGCGATCGCCTTGCTGATGGGCGTGCCGGCGGGCTACGCGCTGGCGCGGCTGCGGTTCCGGGGCTCGGAGCTGATCGGAACCGCGATCTTCGTCACCTACCTTGTCCCCACGACCCTGCTGTTCATCCCGATGGTCGAGGTGATGGCGCGGCTGCATCTCGACGACAGCATCTGGGCGCTGGTCGTCGTCTACCCGACCTTCCTGGTGCCGTTCGTGACGTGGCTGATGAGCGGTTATTTCCGCACCACGCCGTCGGAGCTCGAGGATTGCGCGCGCATCGATGGGCTGACCCGGCTCGGCGCGATGATCCGGATCGCGATCCCCCTGGCCAAACCGGGCATCCTCTCGGCCGCCATCTTCTCGTTCACGCTGTCGTGGAACGAGTTCATCTACGCGCTGACCCTGGTGACCGCGAGCAGCGAGCGGACCATTCCTGTCGGCGTGCTGGTCCAGCTGACGCGCGCGGATTTCTATTTCTGGGGGCCGTTGATGGCGGGCGCGCTGCTCGGCTCGGTGCCCGTGGCGCTGGTCTATTCGTTCTTCGTGAACCACTACACGTCCGGCCTGACGGCCGGCGCCGTCAAGGGCTGATCTCGCGCGACCTGCGTTTCCAGGCGTCGATGTCGATGTCCTGGTCCAGGGGGAAGATCGGCCGCGGCACATGCCGGTAGGGCAGCGCCGCGTAGTTGACGGTACCGAGCGCGCCACTGTCGCAGACGATGATCTTGCCCGCGATCGGCTGGAACGCTGCGCGGAAATGCTGCATCGATTTCAACGCCACGACCGTCTTCTTCACGGGATCGATGCCGAAGCTGCGGAATTGCTGCAGGTCGAGCATCTGGTCGGGCCGCGAGACGACGAGAATGTCGATGCCCTCGACGCGCAGGACGGCTGTCGGTCCCCAGCTCCGCGCGAGCCCGCCGATCATCGGACCGTCGCCGACATAATTGCCGTCGCTGAGGCGCTGCACCACACCGGTCAGCGTGAGCGGCCCGCCGCCGAACCTCGGATCGGTCTTGCCGCCGAGATCGAGCGTCACGGTCTCGCCCGGCTTGTGACGGTGCAGGCGCCGCGCGGCTTCAGGATCGATCATCGGCCCGAAACACGCGTCGCGCACGCCGGCCTCGAGGAGCGCCGCCAGCAGCGCCGTCGAATCGCCATAGGCGCCGCCGCCGGGATTGTCGGCGTAGTCGGCGATGATCAGCGGACCGTTCTGCTTTTTGAAGTCCTTGGCGAGGGCGGCGGCATCCTCGACCGTGAGGTAATGATTGAGCACCTTGAAGCGGTCCGCCCAGATCTCGTCCGCCAGACTTTCGGCGAAGCGGCGATGCCTGGCGAGATCGCCCTGGCCGGTGACGAGGACCGTCGGTCCGACCTCGGCGATGTCGGCGCTGGCGAAGCCGCCATTGACGCTGACCACGAAGACATCGGGCTCGCGCTCATAGGCGCGCGCGCGCTCCAACAGGCCGATCATCGGCCCGATATCCGTGCGGCCGCCATTGGCTTCCTCGAGCATCGGTCGCGCGACGCGGATCGTGACCGGCCGGATCTCGCCGGCCATGGCGCGATGCAGGACTTCGCCGGCGTGTCGTCCGCTGATGCGCATGTCGACATGCGGATAGGTCTTGAACGACACGATGATGTTCGCCAGCGCGCACATCTGGCGCGTGACGTTGGCGTGCGGATCGAGCGTGATCGCGATCGGCATGTCCGGGCCGACGACCGCGCGCAGCCGCGCGAGCAAGTCACCTTCGCCATCCTCGGAGAGTTCCGTGACCATCGCGCCGTGAAGACCGAGCAGAATGCCGTTCAGCGCGGCCTTGTTGTCCTTGGCCGCCTGGACGATCTGGCCGGCGAGCTGCTCGAAGGCCGCGCGCGTGACCAGTCCCGCCGGCGGCGCCGCCGCGCTCAGCACGTGGATGATCTTCCAGCCATGGGCGCGCCCGACATCGAGAAATCCCGCGAGATCGGTGTTCGCCGCGCCGCGCGCGGCGATCGCCTTGGCGCCGTCGAGGTAACAGGAGCGACCCGTGAAGGCGGCGATGTCGGTGAGGCGTCGGCTGAACGTATTGGTCTCGTGCGAGAACTCGGCGGTCAGAACGGTGAAATTCATGATGGCTCCGCTTGGCGTGGCTCAATTCAGAGGGTGATGGCAGGCGACGGCGTGAATTCCCTCGCGAGTCAGATCCGGCCGCTCGCTGCGGCATCGTGCCGTCGCGGCGGGGCAACGCGCGGCGAAGGCGCAGCCCGGTTGCAGATCGAAGGCGCTGGGGATCTCGCCGCTCAACTTGGTGACGATGCGACGTCGCGTCGGATCGGGCTCGAAGCTGCTGTCCATCAGGGCGCGCGTATAGGGGTGCCGCGGCGCCGCGTCGGAGGTCGGCAGGATTTCCACGATGCGGCCGAGATACATGACGACGATCCGATCGCAGAAATAGCGCACCAGGCCGAGGTCGTGGGAGATGAACAGATAGGTCAGCTCCAGCTCGGCCTGGAGGCGCTCCAGCAGGCCGATGATCTGCGCCTGGATCGAGACATCGAGCGAGGCCGTCGGCTCGTCCAGCACGAGGAAGGCGGGATTGAGCGCCAGCGCACGCGCGATGCCCACGCGCTGCTTCTGGCCGCCGGAGAGCTGGTGCGGATGGCTCTGCGCCATCGCTGCATTCAGGCCCACCATGGCCAGCAGCTCCGCGACCTTCGCGTCCTGCTCGCGGCTGTCGAGCGCGATGCCCTGAACCTGGAAAGGCTCGAGCAGCGCCGAGCGAATGGTGTAGCGCGGATCGATCGCGGAGTAGGGGTCCTGGAAGACCATCTGCATGCGCTGTCGCAGCTTGCGCAGGGCGGATGCCGTGAGCGTCTCGAGATCGACGCCGTCGAAGATCACCTGGCCCGCGCTGGGATCGAGGAGACGCAACACGAGCCGCGCCAAGGTCGATTTGCCGCAGCCGGACTCGCCGACGATTCCCGTCACCCGACCACGCGGCACGTCGAACGAGACGTCGCTGACGGCGCGCAGCACGCGCCGCGCGCCGAACATGCCGCGGCGGCTGGCGAAGTCCCTGGTGAGGCCACGAATCGTCAGGAGCGCGTGGGGTGACGCGTCATCCATCGCCGACGCCCGGGCTGAAATGGCAGGCAACGGCGCCGGCATCAGTATCCTCGAGCGTGGGCGCGTCGCGCGCGCAGCGCGCTTGCGCGTCGCCACAGCGCGGATGGAACCGGCAGCCCGACGGATAGGCCGTCACGCTCGGCACCAGCCCGGGGATGCCCTTGAGGCTGCCTGGCGCCTGGCCCTCGCGCGGAATGCAGCGGATGAGCTCCCGTGTATAGGGATGGCGCGGGTGCGCGAAGATGGCATCGACCGCGTTGCTCTCGGCCACGCGGCCGGCATAGAGGACGACGACGCGGTCGCACGCTTGCGCCACGACGCTCATGTCATGGGTGATGAGGATCAGGGCGAGGCCACGCTCGCGCACCAGCTCCACCATGATCTGGATGATCTGCGCCTGGATAGTGACGTCGAGCGCGGTCGTCGGTTCGTCGGCGATGATGAGCTGGGGATCCGCGGCCAGCGCCATCGCGATGACGATGCGCTGCTTCATGCCGCCGGACATCTGATGCGGATACTGGCCATGGATCGTCTTGGCTTCGGGGATGCGGAGCTGCTGCATCAGATCGACGCTGCGCCGCATGGCGGCATCGGCAGTGAGCCCGAGATGCAGCCGCGAGACCTGGTCGATCTGCGCGCCGACGCGCATCAGCGGGTCGAGCGAGGTCATCGGGTTCTGCGTGATCAGCGCGATGCGCCGGCCCCGGAGGCGACGATAGGCGGCCTCATCGAGACTGGTCAGATCAACGCCATCGAACCGGATCGTCCCGCTCTCGATCTCGCCACCGATGAGCGGCAGCAGGCCCATCACCGCCATCGCGGTCAGGGATTTTCCGGAGCCGGACTCCCCGACGATGCCCAGGATCTCGCCGGCATCGACCGCGAAGGAGATGCTGTCGAGCGGCGCGAGCCGACCGATCGAGATCGAGAGATCCTGCACGGTGAGAAGCGCCATTTCAGGACTCGCGCAGCCTTCCGCGGATGTCCAGGGCATCGATGACGGCGTCGCCGAAGAGGTTGATTGCGATCACCGTGGCGGCGATCGCCACGCCCGGGAAGATGATCGTCCAGGGCGCGATGAAGATCTGCGCCGTGCCGCTGCTCATCATCGCGCCCCAGCTCGGCGTCGGCGGCTGAGCGCCTAGACCGAAGAAACCCAGCGTCGCCTCCAGGATGATCGCATCGCCGGTTGCCAGCATGCCCGCGACGATGACGGGCGGCAGGGCATTGGGCAGAAGATGCCGGAACATGACGTGGAAGCTGCCGGCGCCGAGATTGATCGTCGCCTCGACATAGGTCTCGCCCTTCAGCGCCATGATCTGCGCGCGGGTGAGGCGGGTGAACTGCGCGAGATAGCCGATGCTGATCGCGATCATCGTGCTCTGCAGCCCGGGGCCGATGATCGCGATCAGGATCAGCGCGATCAGGATCTCCGGAAAGGACCAGGTGAGGTCGACGATCGCGGTCACCGCGCGATCGAACGCGCCGCCGAAATAGCCGGCGGCCGCGCCGAGCGCCATGCCTCCCAGGACCGAAGCGCTGATCGATGCGACGCCGACGGTCAACGACGTGCGCGCGCCATGGATGATGCGCGACAGCAGGTCGCGGCCAAATTCGTCGGTGCCGAGCCAATGCGCGATCGACGGCGCGCGATTGGCCCCGGGAAGATTCTGGATGTCGTAGGCATAGGGTGCGATCCAGGGCGCGAACACGGCGCAGAAGACGACGATCGCCAGGCCGAGCGCCGCCGAGCCGCCGCGCGGCGATCGCAACACCTTTCTCCACGGCCCGGAGAGGCGCATCGTCAGGCCACGCTGTCGCGCACGCGTGGGTCCATCGCGGCCTGGACGAGATCGCCCAGCAGCGTTCCCAGCATGACGGCGATCGCCAGCATCAGCAGGCAGCCTTGAACGACCGGGTAGTCGCGCTGGTTGAGCGATGTGATGAGCAGCGACCCAAGGCCTGGCCGTGCGAAGACGAACTCGATCGTGACCGCGCCGCCGAGGATCCACCCGATCCGGAGGCTGAGGATCGTCACGACCGGCACGAGCGCATGGCGCAGCACGTGCGCCAGCTGGATGCGCGCGCGCGACAGGCCCTTGGCGTGCAGCATCAGGACGAAATCCTTGCGCGCGATATCGATCATCGCCACGCGCGTGACGCGCGCGACGAGCGCCACGCCGCCCAGCCCGACGGTCATCACCGGCAGCACGAGCGCCTGCCAGCTGCGCGCGCCGGAGACGGGAAACCAGCCGAGTTGAACGGCGAAGATCAGGATCATGAGCAGGCCAAGCCAGAAGCTCGGCACGGTCGAGCCGGCCAGGATGAGCGTCATGACCGCGCGGTCGAGCGCGCTCTCGCGGAAGATCGCCGCCAGCGCGCCCGCACCGATCCCGACCATGGTCGAGAAGATCAGCGCAAGCCCGCCGAGCGCCAGGCTATGGGGCAGATTCTGCGCGATCAGCGATGTGACGGGCTGGCGCAGGATGATCGCGTCGCCGAGATCGCCCGCGAGCAATCGTCGGAACCAGATCGCGTATTGCGTCAGGAGCGGGCGGTCGAGACCGTATTTCGCACTCAGCTGCGCGATCTGCTCGGGCGAGGAGCCGATCTGGACGATGTTGTCGATCGGGTCGCCCGGCACGAGGTGGATGATCATGAAGATGATCATCGAGACCACGAGGAAGACCGGGATGAGCAGCAGCAATCGCCTGATCGCAAAGCTGAACACGCCGGTCTCCCGTCATGCCGTCAGTCGGATCGAAGCCTATTTCCTGACCTCGATGTCCAGGATCGACTGGCTCTGCACCCGCGCGCCGCGAATCTTCTCGGGAACGGCGAGGCGCTTGTTGCTGTAAGCGAAATTCTGCACGGGCTGGTAAATCGGCGCGAACGCGTATTGCGACAGGATGTACTCGTGATAGCTCTTGAAGTTCGCGACGCGCTCGTCCCAGGTGCGCGACAGCTTCATCGCCTTGTGGTTCAGCTCCTCGGCCTTCGGGTCGTTCCACATCGACACATTGGGATAGCCGAGCCGCGTGCCGGCGAAGAACCAATCCAGAATGTCGGCGTTGGCCCAGGAATAGACGCGCACCGCCAGCTGATGCTCGGTCTTCTTGCGATACTGCGCATTGATGGTGCTGGCGTCGAATACCGTGATGTCGGCCGTGATGCCGACCGCACGCAGCTGTGCCTGCACGACTTCCGTCACGCGCTTGAATTCGGTGCCATTCTGCGTCCATAGCTTGACTTGCAGCGGCTTGCCCGCCTTCGCGCGGATGCCCCCGGCGCCGACGCTCCAGCCCGCCTCGTCGAGCAGCTTGCGCGCCTTGTCCGGGTCGTAGCCGATGTTGAACTTCGGATCGACTTTGGACTCGAGCAGCGAGTCGATGAGGAAGTTGTTGGCGACCGCGCCGAGCCCGCCGAACAGATTCGCCATGATCTCCTTCTGGTTGATCGCATGCGCCGCCGCCGCGCGGACCTTGATGTCCGTGAACGGTTCGACGGTCGTGTTCATGGGCATGTAGAAAACTTCGATGCCGGGAAGCGTCACGACCTGCATGTCCTTCTCGGCCTTGAGCCGCGGCAGGAAATCCGTCGGCACGTTGAGCAGCATGTCGACGCCGCCGGTCTTCAGTTCGAGGAAGGCGGTCGAGTCTTCGGCGATCTCGCGCATGGTCAGGCGCTTGATCTTGGCCGGGCCCTGGTTCTTCGAAAGATCGGATGCCCAGGCATAGTCGTCGTTGCGCACGAGGATGGTCTGCTGGCCGACCGTGAAGCTCTCGAGCTTGAAGGGGCCGCTGCCGACGGCGCCGGCGACGCCGAACTTGTCGCCCAACTCGTCATAGGCCTTGGGCGCCGGCACGCCCATGAACACGCTCGCGAGGTTGAACAGCATGTTCGGGTCGGGGCTCTTCATCACCAGCTTGACGGTATGCGAGTCGATCACGTCGACACGCTCGATCGCCTCGGTCATGAAGGCGTTCTCGGTGCCCTTGAACTTGGGCAACCACCAGACGATCGTCGTCGCGTCGAAATTCTCGCCGTTGTGGAACTTCACGCCGCGGCGGAGCTTGAAGGTCCAGCTCATGCCGTCGGGCGTCGAGTCCCAGGATGTGGCGAGCTGTCCGTGGAAGCTCTGGTCGACGTCCTGGATCACGAGCCGGTCGAACAGCAACGTGGTCGCACCGTTGAGGCGGGTCGCCTTGATGATGTTGTAGGTCGGCGCGCCGACGTCGCGCGCGGCGAGCACGAAGGTGGCGTCCTGCGCCATCGCGGGTGTCGCGATAGCCATGACCGCTGCGGATACGAGGGCCGCGCCGGAGATCAGAAAACCATTCATGATGCTCGTCATGGTTGGGAGCTCCTTGTTTCGTTCTTGGCGCAATGGCCGCGGGGATTGCGAGGTTCCGGAGTGGACAGAGGTCAGGTTTCCGACAGCGGGTCAACCGCCTCCGGACTAGGATGAACTGCGTTCACTGCGACGGATCGGCCCGGGCTTCGCGCCCGGCTTGCCGAACTCGGCCGTCATGGCGCGCCGCAGTCTCGCGCGCAAGACGGTGAAATTCTTCAGCACGCTGGCCAGGGAGCGCTCGCCGGCGCGCGGCAATTCCCCGACCACCGCGCCGAAGATCCGCCGCCGCACGATCTGGCGTGCGGGCTTGGGCAGCGCGAAGAGCCGAGTGTTGAGTTCGCACATCGTCGAATCGTCGAACACGCGTTCCCAGGCGTCGCGCTCCGGGCCGAAATCGAATTCCAACCGGGTGCTCGCGCGCATCCGCCTGCGGCGTTTCGCCGTCGCTCCCTCATCGATGCGGCAGCGCGCGTCGACGATCACGCCACAGTCGCGCAATGCCGCATCGCGCGTGACGAAGCCGCGCTCGACGTCGAGGCGGATGGCGTCGGCGTCGCGAAGGCGCGGGTCGCCATACCCCGCTGCGCCGGGCGTCAACAGCGTGATCGTCTGCCCGCGGCGCAGCTCGATCTTGTCGAGATTGCCGACGCGTTTCTCCTTCCGGGTGCCGCGATCGATGACGATCTCCGCCGGACGGCCGGGCTTGCCGCCACGCACGCCCCAGGGCGGAAAGCGCAGGCGATCGGCGCCCCCGACGCGCACGGTGAGATTGTCGCGCAGCGCCTCGATCGTGACGATCTGCCCGACGCCGCCGCGCCATCGCCCGGCGCCGCCCGAATCGGGGCGGATGTCGTAGCTGCGAAAGGCGATGCCGCATTTCGCTTCCACGGTCTCCAGCGGATGATTGTACATCGTGTTCATCGTCACATCGCGCGCATCGACGCCATCGCTGCCGAAATACGCGCTCATGCCGCCGCGCGCGACCTGGGCGAAGACGACGCGCGGCGGCTTCCCGATCTCCTCCGGCGGCTCGTCGATCACCAGGGTGAAGCCGGTGCCGCAGGTCGGGCCCGCCATCTTTTCCGGCGCGGCCTTCAGCAGTACGCCGTTGACGGCATCGTTGAAGCTTGTCGCGGTCGAGAAGCGCACGCCGCAGGCATCGGGGAATTCCGCATTGAGCACGCTGCCCGGCGGATTGGTCATGCTGAGCGGACGGAATGTGCCGGCATTGAGCGGGATGTCCGGATCATGCGTGTGGATGAACGTGATGATGCGGCGCGTCAGCATGTTGTGCAGCTTGCCGGCAGTCGGAATGTTGTAGGCCGCCTCGACCTGCGGGTCGGTTCCCGTGACGTCGAAATGCACGAGCCCGTCGTTGACGGTCATGCGCAAGCGCAGGCGGATGGGAATGCTGGTGACGAGATCGTCGTCGAGATATTCCCAATGATCGTAGACGCCATCGGGGAGCAGACGCAGGACCTCGCGCGCCTTGGTCGCCGCGTAATCCTTGAGCGCGGGCTGGCTGGCGAGAAACGTGTCGACGCCGTAATGCTCGATCGTATCGGTGACGCGCCGCGCGCCGACTTCGAGCGCGCCGAGCATGGCTTTGATGTCGGCCATGTTGATTTCCGGCAATCGGCTGTTCGCCTTGAAGATGGAGACGAAATCCTCGTTCATCTCGCCGCGCCGCAGCAGCTTCATCGGCGGAATGCGCAGACCTTCCTCGAAGATGTCCCGGTTGTAGGGCGAGATGCTGCCGGGAACGCGGCCGCCGACATCCATGTAGTGGATGAAGCCCCAGCCATAGCCGACGATGCGGTCATCGTGCCAATAGGGCCGGATGATGTGCAGATCCGGCAGATGCGTCGCCATCGCCTCGGAAAGATACGGATCATTGGTGACGATCACGTCGCCGGGATCGAGCCGGCCCATGGCGCGGATCGTGTGTGTCGCCGGCACATTGATCGATGTCGTCTTGTTCTCGGGCGCCCAGGCGAACATCTGGCCGTCGAGATCGAGCATGCCGACGGCGAAATCCGCGGCCTCGTTGACGAAGACCGAGCGCGAGGTGCGCAGCAGCGTCAGGCAGAGCTCGTCCGCTATCGCTTCGACCTTGTGGCGCATGATCTCCAGCAGCACGGGATCGAAGCTGCGCGGCGGGGGCGTGGCGGCCATGGCGTCGACTCCAGGATCAGCGAGGAGGGAGATGTACGGGTAGAGCTAGCCGCATGGCCGGGGCCTCTGGCAAGTCGCGTCCTTTGCCATTGACCTAG
>Ga0163144_10000977_pt1 | contig 67745 bp, 55 predicted proteins | sample OliLak19BULKMAT1_FD_123175 | JGI IMG/M metagenome (GOLD analysis project Ga0163144, IMG submission 123175) | Freshwater microbial mat bacterial communities from Lake Vanda, McMurdo Dry Valleys, Antarctica - Oligotrophic Lake LV.19.BULKMAT1 | ecosystem: Environmental > Aquatic > Freshwater >...
AGTTTCAGAACCCACTCGATCTTCGTCACGATCCCCCGCGGAACGTTGCTCCGAACAGCGAACGGGGCAACCCCTATCGGCGTCATGACCGGTGATGCCGAGCTGCTTTGCAACAACCGTTGCTTCGGCGCGCAGCCTGTCGTGGAGATTTACGCGTGCGACCGCGCGCTCTCGTTGCAAGCGATGACCCCTGCATTGCCCCGACCGAGCAATCTCAAAAATAAGTGAGCCAGCCGAGGGGTGCTCTGGCCACTACTGAGAACCCTCGTGCAACGTGCCCCCGCTCCCCGCTTGGCCAGGGTCTTGTCTCTGGCGTCGGCACCTCGAAAACCAGCGCTAGCGCCCCGTTTTCTGGGGCCCGCTGAGCTGGTCTCCGCGCTACGAGCGGGCGAGCCGGAGGCGCAAGCAGCCCTTTGGGATCGCTACTCGCCGTCGCTGCGGGCGGTGCTTCGGCGTTCGCTCGGGCCGAGTGCGGAAGTGGAAGACGCCCTGCAGGAGGTCTTCATCCGCTTCTTCCGCGTGCTGCCAGGCTTGCGTGAGCCAGCGGCGCTCGGGTCGTTTCTGACGGGTGTTGCTGTGCGCGTGGCGCGTGACGCCTTGCGAAAGCGCCGGATCCGCAGCTGGTTTAGGCTGACCGACGACGGCGAGGTGCCGGAGCGCACGGAGAGCGACCCCGCCGCCGAGCAGGCGTCACGAGCAGTGCGGCGGCTCTACGTCATCCTCGACGAGCTGGACGACGAGAGTCGGCTGCTGTTCGTGCTGCGCCACATCGAAGGGTTGGAAATCGGCGAGCTTGCGGCATGCCTCGACAGCTCCGTCGCGACAGTGAAGCGGCGCCTGGCTCGCGTGACCCCGGTGGTGTTTGCCCGCGCACGTAAAGACGCAGATCTAGCGACGTTCGTCGCTTCTGATGACGTTGGAGAGCCATTGTGAACAAGCTCGCTGAAATCACGCGTGAAGAGTTGCACGGGCAAGTCGACGATGCGGTGCATGCGCTCGGGCGAGCGCGCCTGCAAACGACGCAATCGCTGGCTTTTCAACGAGGTTTTGCCGGGGTCAGGCGGCGCAGCCTGACGCGGGCCGCAGCATTGGTCGCGGCAGCGGTCGCGGTGGTCGGCTTGTTGGTGTGGTGGCCGAGATCGGCGCTCACTTTCGCAACCGAGGGTGGCGATGTCGCGAGCACTGGTGAAGGTGGCGTGCGCATCACCACCGGCGCCGAAGCGAGCGTGACGCGCTTCAGTGATGGCTCGCTGGTTCGCTTCGACGCTTGGTCAGCGGGCCGGCTGGAGGGAGTGCGTGAGAGCGGCGCGCGCGTCGTTCTCACGAGCGGTGAGCTTCACCTCGCGATCGCTCACCGTAGCGGTACGGCGTGGTCGGTGGAGGCGGGGCCATACGTCGTGCGTGTGACAGGCACCGAGTTCGATGTCACCTGGCAGCCTGCGACCTCGACCTTCGTCGTCTCGATGCAACAAGGTTCGGTGCTCGTAGAAGGGCCGCTCACGCCCAAGGGCGTGACGCTCTCCGGCGGCCAACATCTAGTCATTGGCGCCGATGGATTGATGCGCATGGGAGAAGGGGCGCTGCCATCGCTGGGCGAGCCAGCGTCGACATCATCGGTGATCGCAACGCCGCCAGCGGCGAGCGTCGCTGGAACGACCGGCAATGACGCTGGGAGCGCCACGTCCAGCGCCAGCGCAATGGCGATCGCCAGCAGCGCAGCACGCGTCGACGCAAAGCCCAGCTGGAAGAGCCTGGTCGCCGACGGGAAGTACAAACAGGTCGTGAGCGAGGCGCGTTCGCGCGGGCTCGAGTCGGTCGCAGAGACTGCGTCCGTCGAGGAATTGTCGGCGTTGGCGGACGCCGCGCGCTACGGGAAAGACGGCGCTGCAGCTCGCGCTGCGCTGGAGGCGCAGCGCAAACGCTTCGGCTCGACGCAGGCCGGGCGCAACGCGACCTTCTTGCTCGGCCGCCTTGCAGAAGACGGCGATAGCAATACGACGCGCGCAATCGCCCTCTACGACGAATATTTGCAGAGCGGCGGCTCGTTCGCGGCAGAGGCGCTGGGGCGCAAGATGCTCGCGGTGCGCAAAACGAAGGGGGGTGCCGGGGCCTTGTCGGTGGCGCGACTGTATCTCGAGAAGCACCCGACTGGCACCTACGCGGCGGCAGCGCGCGCAATCGTCGAGGCACCGTGACAAGGACACACTGGCTAACTTGTGTGCTCTTGGCCGGGAGCTCGGCAATGGCCGCGACCTCCCACGCCGCGCCCGCTGCGTCCGTCCCGCCGGCCGTCGCGGAGCCTTCGATACCCGGGCGCTCTCGTGTGCTGATTCGGGTAGCTGATGGATCCAAACAAGGAGGCGACGTCGCCAGCAGAATCGCTGCTGAGCTCGACAACGTTGGCTTCGAGGTCGTGCGCGCGACGGATGCCAGCCGCGCTGGCGATGCCTTCGCGACGATCCTGCTGCGCACGACGAAAGGTCGCGTGGAAGCAGACATACGCCTGGCGCACGGCGCGGCCGCCGGCAACCGCCACGTCGATGCCCGCGACATCGAGCTCGACGGCGCGCAGGGCGCGATCGCGATACGGGCGGTTGAGACACTGCGCGCGACGTTGTTCGAGCTGACCTCGGACCCAGCGGTGGCGAGCGCAATCCCCGAAGACGTCCTCAGCTGGGCGCGAACCGAGAGCACGCCAGGTGCTAGCGCGCCGGATGCGCCGGCGAGCGAGACCCCTCGCGCGAACGCGAGGAGCAAAGCGCTGATGGCAGGGCACCTAGAGCCCACCGAATTTCTGATCGACCAAGAGCCGGACAAAGCAAACAGCAAGACCGAGCAAGAAGTGGCGGCCTACGTCGAGCGCATCTGGGTCGGCGGCGGCCTCAGCGTGCTGGGCTCATCTGCGGCGCTCGGTCTTTCGTTCGGGCCGCGGGTCACATTCGACTACGACTTACCGCTCGGCTTCGACATCGGCGCGTCGGTCGCCGGGGTTGCACCCGTCCATTTGGTCGCGGCCAACGCCTACCAAATTCTGCTCTTGGCCGAAGCCTCCTACACCATCGGCAAGCGCAGCTGGGTCATCTCACCGCACGTCAACCTAGGGTTGGGCGCGCATATCTACGAGACAACCGTCGAGCTGAAGCTGGCGTCCAACACCGTGCCAGGCTTGCAACGCGGGCTCGGCTTTGCAGCCGCACCAGGAGTGGGCGCCGAGATCGAGCTCGCGGGGCCGGTGCGCCTCGATATCGACTTTGCGACGGTGTTCGTGCTGCCGGAACCAATGCTGGCCTGCTGCCACGAGGGCGCCAGTGCGGCTGGCGCAAAGCAGCCTCTTTTTCACGCTAGCGCGGACGTGATTTTTGCGCCGTGAGATTGCACGAATTGTGACCTACGGCCGGGTCGAGCGGTCGACTACTGGATGCAGACTGGGAGGAGGCGCGTATGAGACGAGCAGACAGACCGTTCAGCATCGTGTTGCTCATGGTGGTGACCGGTTGCCAAACTGGACTACCCACCGAGAAGATCGTCGACGAAACGCCGCCGGCAGTGCCGGCCAAGCGAACACCGCCGCTGTCAGGCGGTACGCTGCTCGTCACGCGCGACATGGAGCGCGCTGTGGTCGCAGACCCCGCCCGGGACAGGGTCGTGCTCGTCGATTTGGCGAGCGGCACGCGCGAAGAAATTCCACTCTCGCAGAATGACGAACCAGGTCGCCTGGTCGAGGGGGACGGCGTCGTGTACGTCGCGCTGCGCAAGGGAGGCGCCATCGCCGTCATCGATCTCGCGGCCGCCAGCGTCGTCGAGCGCCCGGCTGTGTGCGACGGGCCTCGCGGTCTCGCGTACGACGAAACGAAAGACCAGTTGCATGTCGCCTGTGCCTCGGGGGAGGTCGTAACGCTCGCGACCTCGTCGAGTCTCGAAGAAGCTCGGCGCGTATTCGTTGCGCCTGATCTGCGCGACGTGATCCTGCGTGGCGACGAGCTGCTCGTGACGCACTTTCGCTCGGCGGAGGTGACGCAGCTGTCTTCAGCGGGTGTCGCGTTGCGAACGGCACCTGCACCCTATGCCCCGGGAATCGGGATGGATGAGGAGCGCATATCGCATGTCGCATGGCGCACCTTGCCATTGGCCGATGGGTCGATTGCAATCTTGCATCAGACCGAGCTCGCCAACGAGATCGACATCAGCCCGCCGGTCGGCGACAGCGCCGCAGACGAGGAGGGTGCCGAGCAATCACCATACGGTGCCGAATGTGAAGGAGAGTTGGTCCGCACCCAGATCAGCGTGCTCCGCTCTGATCTCGAGCTCTCTCAGCCAATCGGCGACGGCCGCTTCAACGGCATGCGTTTGCCACTCGATTTCGCCATCTCGGCGGAGGGTACACACGCAGTCGTGATCGATCCTGCAGCCAATATCGTGAAAGTGATTGACCTGGACCAGGTGGCTGAGGGTTGCTTCCCAGAGGACTCGTCGATCGAAATGTCCGGGTGGCTGGGCGTGCCGATCGCGGTCGCGTATCTGGGCAACGACATCCTTGTCGAGACGCGCGAGCCAGCCACGCTGCAGCTGCTTCAAGGGTCCTACGTCAGCCGTCGGATCGATCTCGGCGGTGAGTCGGTCGCCGATACTGGCTTCGATCTCTTTCACAACACATCGGCGATGAATATCGGGACCGGCCTCGCCTGCGCCAGCTGTCACCCGGAGGGCCGCGACGACGGTCACGTCTGGAAGTTCAGCGGAGAAGGCCTGCGGCGTACCCAGTCACTTGCAGGCACGCTGCTCGGCACCGCGCCGTTTCATTGGGGGGGCAATCTGCCCAACTTGGGGTCGCTGATGGACGAGGTTTCGACGCGGCGCATGGGCGGTGTGGTGCAGTCCCCGGCTCGCGTCGAAACACTGGAGAGCTGGCTGCTCGGGCTCGAGCCCGTTCGCGTGGCGACAGCGCAAACCGACCCGGAAGCAGTCGTGCGCGGCAAAGCGCTATTCGAGGACGAGGTGGTCGGCTGTGCCGGTTGTCACTCGGGTCCCGCCTTCACCAACAACGAGACGGTGGAGGTCGGTCGCGGCGACGCACTGCAAGTGCCCTCACTCATCGGCGTCGGCACACGCGCACCGTTCATGCACGACGGTTGCGGCGCCACGTTGCTCGACCGTTTCGAGCCGAGCTGCGCTGGCGACGCGCATGGCGACACCTCTCTGCTCGACCAGGCCGCGCTCGCCGACCTGGTCGCGTACATGAATTCGCTCTGAAGCCTCAGGGCTGCACGCAGAGGTGCAGCGTCCAACCAGTCAGTGAGCCAATGTCGCCGCCGGCGTCGTCGGTGATCGTCAGCACCCAGGACCCGTTGGAGACGGTGCCCACGATCGTGTTGAGATCGCCTTCGGGCGTGAACACACCCGTGAACGGCGCGGCGCCTGTGGTGATCGAGGGGAAGCCGAGCGCGAACACGGTGTTCGTGAAGTTGTCGCCGCCGCCACCGTTGTCACTCGTCAGGTCGATGGCCGCTGCGCCTGGCGAATCGAGCGTGATGTCGAGATCACCATCAAAGGTGTGCGTGATGTTCATCTCGAGCGCGACCTTGGTGATGGTGCCGGTGTTCGGCACGTTCATCGTGTTTGTGATGGTCATGTTGTCGGTGATCGCGAGCGGCAACCCCGTTGCCGGAATGGTGACCTGTACCTCACCCACCGCGCAGTCGTAGATGGTGAGCTGGCAAGTCGAGGAGCAGTTGTCGCCGTTGAGCACATTGCCGTCGTCGCACTGCTCGCCCGCCTCTTGGATGCCGTTGCCGCAACCTGGCGGGATGCATGACGAGGTGTCGAGCGCGCAGGTGGCGTCGCACAGCAGCGTGCCGCCGGCGAAGCCCTCGGTCACGCAAGTGTTGGTGCCGAGCGCGGGGGTGTCGCACTCTTCGGTGCCCTCGATGATCTGGTTGCCGCAGCCTGGCGCGAGCGCGCTGAGCAGCAGCAGATAGGGGGGCGAGGTGCCGTTGTTGAGCCAGTCTTCGACGCACACGAAGTAGGTGCCCATCGCGAGGTTCGTCGTTGCGGTGAGGGTCGGCAAGAACGCCGAGCAGCTGACGTCGCCGCTCTGGTCGTCGCTGGCCAGCTGGGTGCCGCTAGAGTTGAACAGGCGAATCACCGAGTCGAAGCCGGTTGGACAGCCAGTGCCACCCACGTCCGTCACCGCCGAAGCGATGCGCGAGCCCGGCACAGTTACGTCGATCGCGAAACAATCGACGTCGCCAATCGTGGTGATGCCGCCCGCCCAAGACGCGCAGCCGACGCCTGTGTTCGCGGTAGAGTAGAGGTTGTTGGGCTCCGTCTCGGTGCAGCCCGTGCAGCCTACGATCGGTGTGCCCTCACAAACGCCGAGGCCGCAGGTCTTGCTGCTTTCGCAGATGTCACCGTAGGTGCACGGGTTGCCGTCGTTGATGGCAACTACGACACACTGGCCATTGGCAGGGTCGCACTGTGCCGATTGGCATTCGGGGGCGGTCAGCGGTGTCGCGGAGCAATCGAGCGGCGCGCCCTGGCATTGGCCGTTGACACAGAACGTGGTGGTCAAGCAGATGTTGTCGGAGACGCACACGGTACCGTTCGGCGCCGTCGTGTTCGAACACGCATCGAGGGCCTCGTCGCAGATCGCAGTGAGGCAGGGGTCAGGGTTGCCCTCTGCGCAGTCGAGCGGGCCACCGGCCTCGCATACGCCGTCGGTGCAGCGGTCGCCCGTCGTGCAGAATTCGCCATCTTCGCACTCGGCGCCGTCTTCTGCCGGACCAACGTCGCAGTTGCCGGTCTCCTCGTTGCAGAGGGCCTCGAAGCAAGGCGGCACATCGATGTCGCTGCAGTCTTGCGCGCAGCCCATCGCTTCGCCGCCCGTGCCGCCTTCTCCGCTTTCTCCGCCGACCGGTGCTGCACCGCCCGGTGGGCTCTGCCCGCCGACACCAGACCCGCCGCCGCCTTCTGGAAGGGTCGAGTTGTCAGTGGCGCAAGCGGCCAGAGCAAAGGAGCTGAAGGCGAACAGACAAGCAAAGCGCTGCATGGCCCGTCCATTACCACGGGGTCCCCGCGGCGCGACCTCGCCGTACAAGAGTTTTTCTAGAAGGCGCGCGGAAAAAAGCCTCACCAGCGCTTTGCGCACTGCGTGACGATGGACGAAAGGACCAGCCGAACGCGCGTCAAGGCATTGCATGAAGTCGTCGCCGTGCGCCCTGCTCGGTCTGTTGCAACCAGGGGCTCTGCGGCATGGATTCGAGGCATGATTGCGAGCTTCTGGATAGCAGTCGGGCCTCGGGTCCGGTACGCTCCGTCGCTCATCGTCTGGAGGTCCCCGTGCGTCTTCGCTTCCCCCTCTCCGCTTCGCCGCGCTTCAGCTCGAGTCTGCTGGCCGGTATTTTCGCCGCGCTCGCCTTCACCGTGGTTCCCGGCTGTGACGCTGGCATCGACGACGCGCCCGTAGGTGGCAGCGAGCCGCAGCCGGGCGACTCCGACGGCGACACCATTCTCGACGCCGACGAAGGGGAGGGCGACACCGACGCAGACGGCATCCCGGACAAGCTGGATGGCGATTCCGACGGCGATGGCATTCTCGACTCCGTCGAGGCTGGCGATGCCGATCCGAATACGCCGCCTGAAGATCTCGACAGCGACGGAACGCCCAATTTTCAGGACACGGACGCCGACGCCAACGGCATCCCCGACGCCGACGAAGAAGACAGCGACGTCGACGGCGACGGAGACATCAACGCGCTCGACCTGGACGACGACGACGACGGCGCGCTCGACGAGACCGAGATTACCGGCACCAAAGCCGATTGCGACAACGACGGAGACGCAGACGGGGTCGGTTCGGCAAATGCTCCCGCAGACTGCGACGACGACGGAACGGCGAACTTCCAGGACCTCGATTCCGATGGCGACGGCATCAGCGATTCCGGCGAGGGCGAATCGCTCGATACCGACGGCGACGGTTTCCTCGATCGCTACGATCTGGACAGCGACAACGACACGCTGCTGGACCAAGACGAGGGCGACGTCGACACCGACAGCGACGGTACGCCCGACTACCTCGATTCGGACTCTGACAGCGACGGTCTCAGTGACGCGGCCGAGGTCGAGTTCGGCACCGACCCGACGGTGATCGACACGGACGGCGACGGCGTCACCGACTTGATCGAGTTCGCCGCCGGCACCGACGGCACCAACCCGCTCGACAACCCGCAAGCGAACGGCGACTTCGTATTCATCGTGCCCTACCAAGATCCGACCACGCCGGTCGAGGACACGCTGAACTTCCGCACCAACATTCAGTTCGCGGATCTTTACTTCTCGATCGATACCAGCGGCTCGATGGGCGAAGAGTTCGCCGCGTTGGGCGGCCAGCTCACCACCATCATCAACACCCTCAGCTGCCAAGAGTTCGCGACCACTTGCACGCTCGACGATGATTGCGCAGTAGATCAGGTTTGCTTCAACGGCGGCTGCATCGAGGACCCGAACCTCGGGGCAGGCTGCGTGCCCGACATGTGGACGGGCCTCGGCACCTGGAACGACCTCAACACCTACTTCAACAACATCAGCCTGCAGCCCAACCCGACTCTCACAGGCGCTGCCATCGCAGGCATTCCGTTCGAGGGCGGCAGCGAGGCCGTGTTCCAGCCGGCGGCGTGTGTCGCCAACCCTGCTGCCTGCCCAGGCATCCCCTTCGCCACGATGGGTTGTGCATCGGCGGGCGTCGGTTGCCCAGGCTTCCGCCCGGAGGCGATCCGCATTTACATCCAAGTCTCCGACGCCGACAACCAGTGCTCCGGCGCCGCCTGCGCCACGTTCACGGCCAATTACGCCGGCACCCAGATGTTGGCGCAAGACATCAAGTACGTCGGTCTGTACGGCACCGACGACGGCACCCAGCAGGTCGCTGTCAACACGGCGCTCGCGTTCGCGACCAGCTCGCTCGACGCGTTCGGGGTGCCCTTCATCTACCCGGCTGCCAACGCGGCGGTCACAACCGAGACCATCAATGCCGTGCTCGACATCGTGAAAGGCAAGCCGGTCGACATCACGATCGACCCGGTCGACCAGCCCAACGACGCTGGCGACGCGCTGCAGTTCATCGACTACCTAGAGGTCAACCTCACGGGCGTCGGCTGCACGCCGAAGCTCACGACTGAAGACACCGACGCAGACAGCTACGACGACGCGTATCCCGATCTGCTGCCGGGTGTCCCGGTCTGCTGGGACGTGCACCCCGTCCTGGTAAACACGACGGTGCCCGCCACCAACGATCCGCAGATCTTCATCGCCAACCTGAAGGTGCTCGGCGACGGCTCGCTCGTCGACGAACGCGAAGTCTTCTTCCTCGTGCCGCCCAAAGACGCGATCATCCCGCAGTGAAGAGCTTGAGCGATCCGAAGTCACGCCGCGGTCTGCAGGGCTCCCTCGCCTTGGTGGGGGCCTCACTGGCCGCATTGCTCGTCGTTTTTCCGGCGTGTGATACGGACGTCGAGGTCGATTGCAGCAAAGGCGAGGCCTGCGACGACTCCTTCTTCCTATCGGTGATTCCGGGTGGGGCAGGCTTCGAGCTCGGCAGCTACCACTTCGACATCATCGCCAACGACGAGAACTTCACCACCGATTGCGTCGTCACCGGCTCGGTCGAGGCCACCACCTGCGAGCCATTGCAGCCGACCGAGTCGCCAACCGAGGTCCCGTCGTTCCACGCGATTCGAGACGACAACGACGTGATCGTGAGCTTCGATATCGGCTTCGCCAGCGCGCCGCCGTCGGTGCAGGTCCGCGTTCTCTTCGGCAACGTAGAGCTCGCTAACCAGACCTACACCGAATACGAAGAGCAGCGGCTCGACCCGATTTGCCCCGTGCTCTGCGTCACCGCCGAAGAAGAGCTGACCGTCCTGCCGTAGCCTCGACGTGATACAGAGCGGCGATGAGCACGACGAGAAACGCTGCCCCCGCAAAAAAGGCCGCCGGTAAGAAGCCTGCCGCAGCCTTGAGCCCCAAGGCGCAAGCGAAAGCAAACGCCGCGGGCAACCCCGGCGCCGACAAGTCGACGGTCAAAGGCGCGGGCGAGGGTACACGCAACAATCCATGGACGCTCACGACGCCGAGCGGCTCATCGCAGTTCCAAGCCTTTCGCGACGAGGCGCTCGACCCGGGTGCGCTCGTCGTCCAGGTCGGTAAGACCGAGCTGCGCTATCACCTTCGGGCCATCGACGACTTGCGCGCGATGCTCAAGGCCCACGGCGATTGGATGCTACTCGGCAGCGCTGACGAACAAAAGCCAGCCGCAGAGGGCACGGTCGAGGCCTGGGCGCGTTCAGCCAAGAACCCTGTCGGCGGTTTCTACGGTCTCAAGAAGGGCTTGCGTGGCCGGTTCGCCAACTACGTCCCACCCGTGTTGAAGCTGCTCAGCCTCGCTGAAGTCGAGAGCAACGCCAAGAACAACCGCATGCGCGTTGTGTAGTCGCTGGGGTCTCGTCAGAGACCCCAGCGGTTGTAACCGCCCCGGGGGCGAGCCTTCACGCTGGCGCTGGTCGACGCGCTGGCGCTCGCGGTTGCGTCGCTGATCGTCGACGCGGTTGGCTCGGCCGTAGCGACTGCGCTCGGGGTCGCCCTGGCTGTGGCGCTGGCAGTCGCGTCTACAGTGGTCGGCGGGGTTGCGGCTTGCGGTACCGGTTGGCTGGGCGCCTGGGCCGACCCCTTGGTGGCTTCGTTGATGACGAGCACGCAGAGTCCGACGGCGAGCGCGGCCAGCGTGACGATGACCCACATCGCGACCGACTTTCTGCGGGCATGCGCGACGCGGATGGCGCTGGTTCCCATCTCCCACGGGACAATCGGCAGCTCGGGCGCGAGCACCCGCGTCAGGTCTTCGACCAGCTCGCGAGCGCTGCCGAAGCGCTGCGCCGGTTCGGGCGCCGTTGCACGTAGGAACCAGACGCCGAACCCGGGCGGCAGCTCGGGCGACCGAGCGGCACCTTCCCGGGCGGTGCCGACGATCTGCACGAACAGCTCCCCGATGGTGGCAGCCGAATACGGCAAATGGCCCGCGATGCATTCGAAGATCACGATGGAGAGCGCCCACAAATCCGTCTGTTCGTCGATCGGATGATTGCCGAGGACTTGTTCGCGGCTGAGGTACGCGGGGGTTCCCACGACGATGCCCTGTTGCGTTTGCATGCCGGGGATCGCGACGCTCTTGGCGATGCCGAAGTCGAGCACCTTCGCGATCTCCACACCGTCGCCGCGAGAGAGGAACACGTTGTCCGGCTTGAGATCGCGATGAATGATGCCGGCTCGGTGAGCGATCGAGATGCCCTGCGCGATGTCGCGCGCGATCAGCACCGTCTCTTGCGGGCTCAGCTTGCGGGTGCGGCGTAGCCGAGCCGAAAGTGTCTCGCCGAGGCAGAGCTCCATGGCGATGAAGGCGAGCGACCCTTCGTTGCCGTGGTCGTAGATGCGGACGACGTTCGGGCTGACGATCGCCGCCGCCGCGCGCGCTTCGGTCAGCAGCCGAGTGGTCGTTTCAGCGTCGGAGGTCGTGGCCACGAGCTTGACCGCGACGTGGGTGCCCAGCGTCGTGTGCCGCGCTTTCCACACCTCGCCCATCGCGCCTCGGCCGAGCAACGACTCGAGACTGTAGCGGCCTCCCACCAGGAGGCCCGGTCGCCCGACGATGCTGGGATCCGCCACGCTCCGCTAGCCTATCAGTCAATCGTGACCGTGCCCTCGTTCCACGCGGACGTGGTGCCGTCGAAAGACAGCCAGCGTCCGCTCGGCGTCCTCCTCGCTGGCTCGTCCCAAACGCAGCATTCTGCCGGGGATCGCCAGAATGATCCAGACCGGGGCCTGCTCATCTGCTGAGCGATCCGTGACCACGCGAGCCGTATCGAGGGGTGCCACCAGCTCATCGCCTGCCAGTGTCCGGGCCTCGACCCGCCCCGCCTCGAAGTCGATCAGCACCCAGCCATGCTGGTGACGGCGCTTGGCTGCGACGATCCGTGCGGTCACGGCAGCGACCAACCACAGCGCGACGATCACGCCCAGCATGCGGGGCACCAGCCCAGTCACGAGCAGCGTCCCGATGATCGCCGACAGCACGAACGCGAACGTGGTGACGCGGCGGATGCCGAGCTCGAGCGATGCGCCGGTCGACCGCGCGGCAAGCAAGAACGGATCGACCATCACGACGCGCGCCTCGCCGCCCTTCACCAACGTGCGGCCTTCGTCCATCACGGCGCGATGGCGCTCGAGCATCGCGCAGCCGCTAGCTGGTGACGACACCGGTCATGTCGGCGCCGTCGAGGGTGAGCGAGCCGAGATCGACACCGATGAGCTGGGCGCCGTTCAAGTTGGCCCGGTTGAAGCGCGCCTCCCCCAAGTCCGCGTGGCTCAAGTTGCAACCACGCAGCGAAGCTTTGGTAAAGCTGCCGCCGCAGAGCTTGGCGGACTCGAACGAGGCACCGTCGAGCACTGCGCGATCCCACATCGAGTCTTCAGCGCTCGCGCCGTCGAACCTGGCGCGCCCGAGAACGCCCCCGTCGAAGCGGGCGTTCTGTAGTGAAGAGCGCACGAAGGACGTATCTTCGGCGCTGACCTCGTACGCCTTGAGCTCCGGCAGCAGCGCATTCTCGAACGACGCTCCGTCGATCTGCGCCTCTGTCAGGTCCGCGCTGTCGAGTCGAACCCCCACTGCGCTGGCGCCGTCGAGCCGTGCGCGCGCGAAGATCGTTCTCTGACCGGAAGCCTGATCCATGTTGACGCGGCGCGCGTCGGCCCCGGTCAGGTTCGCATCTGTCAGGAAGGCGCGCCTCAGCGTTGCGCCGGTCAGCTTGGCGCTAACGAGGTTCGTGCGCTCGAGGATGGCGTCGTCCAGATCCGTCTCCGAGAGATCGGCGCCCTCCAGCGAGGCGCCGCTCAAATCCGCGCCGCACAAGCGACACTTGCGCATGTTCGCCCGATCGAAGCGGCTGTTCATCAGCTTTTTGCCGGAGAAGTCGAAGCCCGACAAATCGAGGTCCGAGAGATCGAGGGCTTCTAGCGATTCTCCCTCGCGTATGCGTCGTTCGACCTCCATCCGTGTCTCGCCTTGGTGAACCTGCGGCTGCGCCTGGGCCTGCGAAACGGGCGGCGAATCCATCCCGGTCATGGTCGGACGGCCGGTGTCGTCCTCGTCGAGGTCGACAACAGGCAATCGCTCCGAGATCGAGGGCGGCGCGATCATGGGCGCCTGCGTGCCCTGCATCCGCTGGCTGCCCGGTTGCGCGGCGAGCTTGAGCAACATCTCCGGGATGGGGAGCTGCGCTGTCGGCTGCTCTTCGCCTTGCATCAGATGCGAGGTGGTGACGCGCGCTGTCGCAGGCGCTGGCTCGGTCACCGCAGGCATCGACCCGCTGGGCGAGCGACCGAGGCCGCGAATCGTGGTCTTTTGGGGACGCAGCTGATTCGGCTCGGGTCGTGCGCCGACATGCTCTTGTTCGGCGCGCGCTTGCGCCTGAGCTTGCGCCTCTGCGTCTTCCAAGATGCGCGCGAGATCGCCAGTGTCGGGCGCGACGGTGGGCGAGTCGTCGAAATTGGGTGTTGGCACCGTCTGCGGCCCGCGCGCGTCGTCTTGGCGCGTCTGGCGGATCAGCGCCCGTAGCTGACTCGGCGGCGAAGTCATCGTCGAGCCACCAGAGAGTGGAAGCTCCGACACCGCACCGAGAGAAGTCGGCGCGGCAACGCGACCGGGCTCGAGCCAATTGGGGTCGACCTCGATCGGCGCGCCGCTCGGCGGTGGCCCTTCGGGCGGGCGCGCGATCAAGACCTGTTGTTGCTGCGGGGGCGTGTAGAGGGCTGCGGCTTGTCGCGTGGCGTTGATCTGCTCGGCGGCCGCGACTGCTGCTTGCGCGAGCATGCCAGGTGAGGCGAGCGTGTGACCCCGGCGCGGGTCGGGGGGTAGCGCCCCAGCCTCAGCGGGTGAGTCGTTGGCCATGGCCGCCAGCAGCGAGCCGCTGGGTATCAAAGCCGTCGCGCCTGTAGGCTCGGTGCTCGGCCCTGCTTGTGCCGGCGACTCGGGAGGGCTCACATATTGCGCGGTGCCGTGTTGGCCTGTTTGGCGGGGCTGCGAAACGGCGAGCGGCTGCGGACCGGTCGAGGCTTGCGTCATCTCGACCGGCGCCATAGGGGCGCGCTCTCGCGCTGGCTGCGGCTGTACGTCGGGCCAGGGAATCGAGCGCCCCGGCATTTCTAGTCCTGCGAACACTTGCATGGTCGACAGGGTGCCCTCTTCTACCTCGAAATTTCCGCGCCAGAGCAGACAGCACATCGAACGGTCGCCGTCGATCCACAGAGTGTCTGCGGTAAGCGGGATGTCGCGATGGCTCGTGCTCTCGAGGCTGTACAGGCGCGCGCGTGCGCGCCCGCCAGGGAGCTGCGATTCGAAGCGCGGCTGCTCAGCGTGCAGACCTTCGAGCACGAGCCACTCGTTGCCTTCGAAGAAGCTGCAGCGCTGATCAGCGGGAGCGGTGTGGAAGAAGCTCCATGCGAAGGTGTCTGGCAACGCCGGCTCGTGGCTGTGCAGAACCGAGGGGTCCAGATTGCGCAGCAGGCGCCGACGGCTAGGCCAGTACGGCGCGATCGAGCCGAAGCCGGCAGGTGCTTCCGGATCTGACGGATCCAGGATGTTGTGGACGGGTAACCCCGGTCCCTTTGGCATGCCGATCGGGTTGTCGTCGCCGCTGTGACCGCGACACGCGCGCTCGTACCGGATCGGAATACGCGTGAACGGCACCGGCGCGGTCATTTGCTCGGCGTCGATCCACATGCGTTCGCCAAACACATGCAGCGTCTTGTCGACCAGCGGTCTCGACCCGACGATCGCCAGTCGGACCGGCACGAACGGGCTCGGCGTCGGCGCGTAGGCGTGGCCGGTGAAAATCACCTCTGCGCGCGGCAAATACGGCGCGACGTCGGCGGGCGCCAACACGCTGCGGTCGACGCTGCCCTCGTGGTGCTGATCGCCGAGCAGGATCGGCGCCGGATTGACGAGTCGCATGGGGCCGCCGCGCACCAGGAAAAACGTCGTTTTGACGACGACTGTGGCGCGCGATTTCCCAGCCGTGGACCAAAGCTTGACGCCGCAGGCGACGTCCTGGGTCGCGATGATGGGAATGGGCCATTCCGCTGCTTGATCCACGCGCCCGCGGTTGTATCACGCCCCGCCTAGCCGACGGAATGGTGCTGCCGCTGCGCACCTGAACGGCCTCGGATAGCATCGCTGTCCAAGGTGAGCGGTCTTCGTCGAATCTCGGGGCGAGAGCGAGGCGCCTCGGTGCGTGTGCTCTCCGTGGCAGGGGCGTTGTCACTGGCTTTGGGGGCCGCGCTCTACCCGGTGGGCGACGCGCGAGCAGTTGGTCTCGCCTCCTCGGAGTCGGTGACGCCGATCGAAGAGCGAGCCCTGCTGGCCGTGTCTCCGGAGCGGAGCGTGCTTTTCTCGCAAGTTCGCTTCGACTCGCGCGGCAGCGACGTCGCGGTGGTGGTGCCGGTGCCGGTTGGCGCTGCGCTCGACTGGTCGTCGCGCGCCTTCTTCGAAGCGCTGGAGGTCGCCAGTGCTCCCCGCGTCGTGGGGCCGGACGACAACGACACCTGCCCGGGCCATGACACGACTGCGGTCGACGTGGCTGGCGACGAGGAGGGCCTGGAGACCCTCGAGCCGGCGGAGATCGTCCTGCTTGATGACGCGCCCGCGGTGGAAGCATGGGCGATCTCTCGCGGCCTCACCGTCTCGCCCACGCTCTCTCTGGCTCTGGCAGCCGAGACCAATGTTCGCTTCTTCGCGGCACGCTTCGTGGCGCCGAAGGGCGTCTCCCTCACCAAAGCGCTGCGTGTGGTTTCGAACGCGCCAAACTTGCGCTTGCCGCTGGTGCTCTCCGAGGCAGGCTCGGAGGACATGCGTGTGACAGCGTGGGCGCTCGGCTCCGGTCGTGGCGCGCTCGAAGGCACGCCTGTCGCGATCGATCTGCCTGCCCTGATCCTGGAAGCAGGGCCCCAAACCTCCAACTACGAAGACCTGCTGTTCGGGGCCCTGAAGACCGGCCCGGACGTGCCTGCGCCCGTGCTTCTCCAGATGTCGAGCCACGAATCACTGCGCGACGACATTTCGGTCAAACCCGATGGACCGATCATCAAGAGCTTCGTCCGGGGATATTTCGAGCGAGCGGCAGCATACGCGGAGACTGAAGGCCGACCTTCCAGTTGTATCGCCCAGTCTGCGGCGGTTTTGGGTCAGAGCGCTCGCGTCGGTCTTGCGTGCCCGCGTTCGGATCTCGGCGTCGTCGGTGGCGCTGCAACGTGCGCAGCCGACATCGTCGAGCCGGGCGAGGTCGACCCTGCGCTCTTGCGCTGCGGCGCGAAGGTCGACGACTTGGCGATGATGTTGAGCGCGCTTTCGCCGGAGGACGCCTGGCTCACGCGTGCGACCGTGCGCATTGCTGCGTCGGGAAGCGGCACCGCGCGAAGCGTGTCTTTTCCAGGCGGCAGCCGCGTCGATCCAGATCTCGTCGCCGGCTCGGTCGACCTCAGCGATTGCGGTGAAGGGGGGGCCGGCGGCGGCACTTCTGGTTCGTCGAACGGCCCGAGCTCGAGCGGTGCAGGTGCTGCATCCAGCGGCAACGGCATCTCCAGCGCCTCCGGCGGCACCGTCGACGTCCCGCTCTATGTGTACGACGGCTGCAGCGCGTGCGCCGACGGCAGCTACACCTTGGTGGACTATATCGAGGCCGACTCGGCCGACGCGCCGGACGCCTACTACGAAGGCGATGACTGCTCGGGCGACACGGCCTCGTCTTACTCGGGAGAGGGCTGCGACGGCGACACCGCCGAGTACTCCGAGATCGATTTCGATTCGGACGCCTGTGATTGCTCCGACACCAGCGTCGATTTCGGCGATGAGGGCTGCGACTGCGACAGCTCGGGCTATTCGGACACCTGTAGCGGCGACTCCTTCGGCGACGGCTGTGATTGCGGCGGTGAGTCGTTCTGCGCGACGGCGAAGAAGCCTGGCAAGCGCGTGCGCACCCCTCGCCGCATCAACGCCTTCGTGTACGGCGCGCTGGTGATCATCGTGCCGCTGCGCCGTCTTTCTCGCGCATTTGCTTCGAAGAAAGCTTCTTCTCGTCAGACCAAGCGATGACACGTTTGGTGTTCTCGCTGAAGATCTTGTGAACGTCGCCCTCCGCCACGCCCGCCTTCTTCAAGGCTGCCGCGAGCTCTTGCATGTGACCCGCGTCGGGTAGATCTGGCGGCATCGTGCCGCCGTCGAAATCGGTGCCGATGCCGATGTGATCGACGCCGGCGATCTCGATCATGTGTTTGGCGTGCGCGACCAGATCGTCGACGCTGGCGATGCCCTTCACGCGTACGTATTTGTCGTAGAAATTCAGGCCGGCGACCCCGCCTGTCTTTTTGATCACGCGCAGCTGATCGTCGGTCAGGTTGCGCACGTGGTCGGCGATGGCGCGTGCGTTCGAGTGAGTCGCGACGATCGGTGCGCCATACTTTTCTGCGATGGGCACCAGGTCGTCGAACGATTTGTCGGACATGTGCGAGACGTCGACGATGCCGCCGGCTGCATAGACGCGCTCGCAAAACTGCTTGCCCAGCTTGCTGAGGCCGCGCTTCTTTCCGTCTTTGCCGGTGGCTGCAGTCGCGAGCAGGTCGTCGTGCCAGTGAACCGGGCCGACGAAGATCACGCCCCGCGCGATGAAGCGATCGATCTGCGTGATGTCGGCTGCAAAAGGGCCGGCACCCTCGATCGACACGTACGCGGTGATCATCTTGTCGTCCGGCGGCGGGCCTTTGGTGTGAGGCCACAGCACGCTGGAGTGCTGCTTCATGATGCTGTCGACGGTGTCGAAGATCAGGTCGGCATCTTTGATCGTGGGCTTGTTGTCGTGCAGATGATCCGCGATGTAGATCGGGTACACGATGCCGCCATATTTGCCCTTCTGAAGCGCGTCGATCGCCGCTTGTCCCGTGCCGGGCACGTCGATCGATTTGTCTTTGAACCTCACTTGCCACGGGGTGTCGACGTGCATGTCGATCGCTCGCGGTGGGCCTGTAGGCGCAGGGCGTGCGCTCACGGAGGCCACGGCGCTCGCGCTCAGCGCGGCTCTCGGCTCGACGTCGGCCGTAGCGGCGTTGCTCGCGACCGCCGAGCCAGTCGCAGGCGTGGTGCGACGGTCTCCGCAGGCCGAGAGAGCCGGCAGCACCAGCGCCAGCACGACACCGATGGCTGCTCTCACGAGGCTGGGCGGCTCTTTGCCGACTCGACGAGGCGCCGTAGATCGTCGAAATGCGATTTCTCCGGCATGTCGAAGCCATCGGCGTTCAACAGGCGACGGATCGAGTCACCCAAGTCGCACATTGCGCTGGTGATCTCGTCGGCCTGAGTCTGCTTCAACCTGGTCGAGACAGCGATCACGTCCGACGGGATCGGGCCTGCCGCCGCGAGGACTCGGACTTCTTCGTTCTTGAAACCGACGTCCAGCCAGCCAGAAGAAACCGGCGCCACGGCTTTGCCGTTGAAGGAGGCGAAGGTCGCGCCGACGTCCGCGTCGCCGCTCATCACCGCACGCACGACTGCCTCGTGAGTGCGCCGCAGGGTCTGCTCTTTGAAGACGGTGTCGGGGTCGAAGCCCTCGGCCAGGAGCTTCAGGCGCGGCACCACGTAGCCAGCGGAGCTCTCTTTGGCGACCCACGCCGCGCGGGTGCCTTGCAAGTCTTCCAGTTTTTCGATCTTGCTCTTGGCGGATACGAAAATAGCGCTCGAGTAGTCGGCTTTGCCGGCGCGCCGGCTGCACAGACGAATCTGCGCTGCAAGAGCCCGCTCGAGGTCGATGGCGATCAGCGGCGGCGCCCACGCGATGTGTACCTCGCCGTCTTGCATCCCGCCGAGGAGCTTCTCGTAAGAGCGGAGAACCAGTGGTCTGATCGCCATCGTGGTGCGCTTCTTCAGCTCATCGCATACGACCTCGAGCAACGCGGACGCCGCTGGGGCGTTCGAGATGATGGCGAAGGTCACACTCTCGGGCGATGCTCCCATGCGCGGCATCATAACGCGTCACCTGGATCCGACGTTCCCGATTGTCGAGCTTGCATCGCGCCGCGACCGGAAGGAAAAGGCCCCGTTTGAGCCGTACCTCCTGACCCATGTCTGAAGCTTTCCTCGCTGTCATCCGAAAGGCCTGCCCCTCCGGGCTGTGGTCTCGCGGCGTCACTTGGGCGCGGGAAGGGGCAGTTTCTCTGTCCGAAGAACGCGACGGAGAAGTCACGTTGCGTGTCAAAGAGCGGGGCAGGGCCGTCTCGCCCACCGTCGTGCTCTACATCGTCGACGAAGAGTGGGACTGCGATTGTGATAGCAAGGTCTCCCCCTGCGCGCATGTCGCGGCGGCGACGATCGCGTGGGCGCAGGGAACCACCACGCGCGAAGTGGGCGGTCCGCAGTCGTCTGCCGCCAGCGGACCGAGCGCTGGGCTGCGCTACATCCTCAGCATCGAGCACGGCGCGCTCGGGCTCTCTCGCGCGTTCGTGGTCGACGGGGTCGTCAAACCGTTCGAGATCTCGCTGCACGATCGCGTCGCGCGCGGCATCCTCGAGCCGCGCTACGAACCGACACACGACGACATGACGGTCGATCGTTTGTTCATGAAGCGGCTCCGTGGAGATCTGCCGCTCGACCTGATGGGCTCGGTGCTGGACGTGCTGTCACGCGCCAAAGACGTGCGCATGGGTGACACTGTCGTCGTCGCGAGCGGCGAGCCCGTGCTCCCCGACGCGCGCGTAGAAGACGCGCCGCGCGGCGGAGTGAAGCTCGTGGTGGTGCCGCCGGCAAACTGCACGGTGATGGCCCTCTGCGTGGCGTCGGTGGCGGGCGTGATTCGTCCGCTCGCAGAGACGGCGCGTTTCGGTCTGCGTTTCGAGAAGCTGCCGTTCGAGCGGGTCTTCGGCCCGCCGGAGCTCGGCACGCTGGCAGCGGAGATCTTGCCCGAGCTCGAGCGTGCGATGGTGGTGAGCAGCACGACGAAGCGCCTCCCGCGCCGAGCGAGGCGGTTGCCGCCGCGCATCGAGTTCGAGCTGTCGCACGAGCACGGCGCGCTGCATGTATTGCCGCTGCTCGTGTATGGCGACCCGGCTTGTGCGCGCATCGACGCTGGCAAGCTGGTGCTGCTCTCACCTCCGGCGCCGGTTCGAGAAGAGGTCAAAGAGCGAGAGCTGCTCACGCACTTGCGCGACGAGCTCGCGTTGGTGCCTGGCCGCCGCGTGCGCTTCGACGGGCGTGAAGCTGCGAAATTTGCGCAGCGCCTCGAGCAATTTCACATGCGGGACGAGAGCGCCCGAAGCTTTGGCGAGCCCGCGCCCGTGCGTGAGCTTGTCCCGCGCATCGTGGCCGACGGCAGCAAGCTCGACATCGTCTTCGAGCTGCCCCCGATGGAAAAAGGGGACAACAGCGAGCCGCGCCACGCGCGCGCCTCCGATGTCGCCAGCGCGTGGAACGAAGGTCTCGGCATCGTGGCCTTGGAGGGCGGCGGTTTCGCTCGCTTGCCGGAGAAGTTCTTCGCCGAGCACGGTCAGGCCATCCTCGATCTGGTCGCCTCCAAAGGGGACGACGAAAACGTGCCCAAGACTGCCTGGCCGGTCATGCTCGAAGTGGCAGATTCGCTCGGCGTGGCGCTACCTGAAATTCGAGACGCCATTGCACCTTTGGCGCGCGACTTCCAGGGTATCCCCGAGACTGTGTTGCCGCCTTCGGTCGCCGACATCTTGCGGCCCTATCAGCGAGACGGTGCACGTTGGCTAGCGTTCTTGCGAGACGCAGGCCTGGGCGGGTTGCTCTCCGACGACATGGGACTCGGCAAGACGGTGCAGCTGCTCTCCATCTTGAAGGGCCCGGCGATCGTCGTCTGCCCGAAGAGCGTGGTCTACAACTGGGCCAGCGAAATCGCACGTTTTCGGCCGGATCTGAAGGTCGCGCGTTATGAAGGGCCCAACCGCGAGATCGACGACAGCGCGGACATCACGCTGACGACCTATGCGGTGCTGCGCATCGACATCGAAGAGCTGTCCAAGATCGAATGGTCGATGGCAGTGCTCGATGAGGCCCAAGCCATCAAGAACCCTGACAGCCAAGCGGCGCGCGCGGCGTTTCGTCTGAACGCGAAATCGCGCTTCTGCCTGACAGGCACTCCGGTCGAGAATCGGCTCGACGATTTGTGGAGCCTGCTTCGATTCTCCAATCCTGGCCTATTGGGGACACGATCCGACTTTTTGCAGCGTTATGCCCATCCGATGCTCGACGGCGCAGCAGCGGTTGCAGAGCGGCTGCGCAAGCGCATCAAGCCATTCGTATTGCGCCGCACCAAGCGCGAGGTGCTGACTGATCTGCCGCCCCGAACCGACTCGGTTCAATATTGCGAGCTGTCGGAAGAAGAGCGCAACAGCTACCAAGCCGTGCTCGCGGCGACCCGCAAAGAGGTGGTCGAGCGCTTGAGCGAAGGCGCCAACGTCTTGTTGATGTTGGAGGCGCTGCTTCGACTGCGGCAGGCTGCCTGTCACGCGGGTCTCTTGCCGGGCAATCAATCGACGACATCGTCCAAAGTCGAGCGCTTGGTTGCTTCGCTCGAAGAGCTTGCCGCCGAAGGCCACAAGGCGCTGGTCTTTTCGCAATGGACCTCTTTGCTCGATCGCGTCGAGCCCCACCTGAACGAGTCGAACCTCGCCTTCGTTCGACTCGACGGTGCCACGCGCGATCGCGAAGCCGTGGTGCGCGCATTCCAATCGCCAGAGGGCCCGCCGGTGATGCTGCTTTCGTTGAAGGCAGGTGGTGTCGGCCTGAACTTGACCGCTGCCGATCACGTCTTCTTGCTCGACCCCTGGTGGAACCCGGCCGTCGAAGACCAAGCGGCGGACCGTGCTCATCGCATTGGTCAAGATCGGCCCGTGATGGTCTATCGCCTGGTGGCGAAGGACACAGTGGAAGAGCGCATCTTGGTGCTGCAAGACAAGAAGCGAAAGCTGGCGGACGCCGCCATCGGCGAGGGGGCCTCGCAGGCAGCCGCGATCACCCGTGAAGACTTGCTCGAGCTGCTCAACGGCTGACAAGTTGGCAAACGCCACGGCGCTCGGAATCGTCGGGCGCGTCGCGCTGCTGTGGTGCTCGAAAAGAGGGCCACCCATGTCGACTGTTTCGTCCGTGTCGTTGTTCTGTCTCGCGTTGCCGCTCGCGGCTTGCCAAGCACCTCCACCGAGTTGGGTGCCGGGCCACGCAGGCGTTCCAGATTTGTCGTCCAAAGGGCCGGCTGCCGGGAAGAAGTCAGCCGAGGGGAATCGCGAAGCCGAAGTCATCGGCATCGAGGCCAGCATCACGCGCCTCGGTAGTGGAGAAGTGCTTGCCGTCAGTCGCGGTCGTATGCGCGCCGACGGCACGTTCAGCTTCTCCACCAGCAAAGATGGCGAGCCGGGTGGGGCTGTGTTCAAGTTGCACCTGCAGCCACAAGAGGAGACTGCCTTCACCGCCAGCGTGCAATGGGACGAAACCACTGCCGAAGGCCGCGTCGTGAAGTGGTCGCCGACAATGGCGGTCGCCGACGGCGCAGAAGCCGTCAACGAGATCGCGTGGGCCGACGGCGACGGCAGGCGCCTGTCGCTGAAGCTGACACGGGACGCGCCGCCGCAAGCGCTCGCTGCGACTGGGCCATGAGCGAGTCGATCGCGCTGCGAGCGGACCCGTGAACGGATCGCGAGCCCGCGACTGTGAGCGGGGTGGATCGGATCGTTGACGATTCCGGTCCGATGGCCCAGTTCCTCTGCGATTTCGAACGCTAATTGGGGATCGCTGGCGCCTGTCCAATCTCCCAGAGTGCGGCGGAGCAGCAGTTCGTGGTGGCGGAGTCGCGCCCGCTGATGATCTGGGGGGCAGTGCCCCAGCGGCTTCTCGAAATCGTAAAGTGCACTTGACGAACTTGCGGGCCCGCCTACCGATGCCTATCCCGAGGCTCCGTCGACTGTGACCGGTTCGCGAGCTTCGACTGTGAGCCCAGCGCAGTGAGCGCCAGCCGCGCACCGCGCCACAAAAGGCCCTGCCGTCACAGGCTCGAAAATCACCGGTGAAGCCGGCTCGAGGGCTCAGTCACACACGCTGAACCCCGCGCAGTCTGCACATGCACAAGCTTCCAAGAACGGGTTGCACTCGCCCTCGTCGCTGCACCCGTCGCAAGACGCGTCGCCGGAGCAAATGGGGCAGGTGCAGTCGCTCTGGATCGGCGGATCTGCATCGGGGTCGTAGCACCCGCGTGGATCGCAGCCGTTGCAGGTGCAGCTCGCTTCGTCGGCGTCGGCGCAGTTGGGCTGCAAATAACAAGTCGCCGGCGCGAAGCCGCCCATTGGCGCGCCCCCAGTGGAGTCAGCGCCGCCTGCGCCGCCGCTCGGGGCGGTGCCGCCCGCCGCTGATCCACCGCCGCCCTCGGCGCCTGCACCGGCGCCACCAACCACGCTGCTATCCCCGCAAGCTGCGACGAGCGAACAGACGACGATCAGCCTTCGGAGCATGAGTACCTCTCGTGTCAGCCGCACAGCGGGTGAATGGCGCAATCCGCGCACGCGCAACTCTCGTTGTACGGGTCGCAGCGTTCGTCATTGTTGCACGCATCGCAGAACGGGTTGCTCTTGCAGACGTCACACACGCAGTCGCTGACGATTTCATCGGCGCTGTCACAGGCGTCGTTGCAGCCGGCGCAGGAGCAAGTTGCCTCGTCGTAAGCGGCGCACTTGGGATCGGCGGCTTCGGCTCTGCAGGGGCTAGCGCCGCCCGCTGGAGCGCCGCCTGCGCCTCCGCCGCCTGTGCCGCTGTCTGCACAGCCGAGAACGAGCTCGCCAACAGCGAGCAAAGCCCAGCAAGTCGCGTTGTTTCGGGACACTCGCCTCGACCACCTCAAAAGAAAAGGCCCTCTTCCATCAAGAAAGAGGGCCCAAAAGAGCCGACGAATGTCAGCCCAGTGACTCAGCAGTAGGCGGCGCAGTCAGCGCATGCGCAGTTCTCGTTGAACGGATCGCAAACGCCATCGTCGTCGCAGCCACACAACGGATCGTCGTCGCAGATCGGGCAGGTGCAGTCGCTGGCGATCGGCGGGTCAGCCTTGGGATCGTAGCAACCGAGCGGATCACAACCGTTGCAGGTGCAGGTGGCGAGATCCGCGTTGGGACATTGCGGGTCAAGGAAGCAATCGCCAGCGGGCGCGCCGCCGTTGCCGGGGTTGCCGCCAAGAGGTGCGCCGCCGTTCGAGGGGTCGCCGCCGGTGCCGGGGTCGCCGCCGAGGGGGGCGCCACCGGTGTTGCCGCCGCCGCTCGCGCCACCGCTTCCGCCGGTACCGCTGTCACCACAGGCGACAAGAAGGGCGCCAATGCTGAGCGCAGTAAAGATCGAATTGAGTGACATGAGAGACCTCCTGGAGAAAAGTGAAAAAAGGAAACGAACAGGTAGGCTACCAGACAAGAGCAGTCAAATTCGTGCCTATTTGAGGACCGTATTTGACGGAAGTGCGGTAGCAGGCGAGATCGCGAGGCGAACAGACGGCCCAGCGGCCGCGTCGATTCACACAGCCCCCCCCGCGCCGCTACTCTTTTCAGAAAGAGCGGGCGTAGCCGAGGCACCCCAACTCGACGCTGAGGCCGTTCGAGCGCTCGTAGTGCAGGTAACTCAGGTTGAAGCTGTCGTTGTCGCGAACCGCAGCGCGCTCGCGCAAGAAAACCAGCCTGATCCGCCCTCGCGCGAGACGAGCGCCTGCAAATCGCTGTCGCTCGTGCGTGGGACGTTGTCTTCGGGCTTTTTGGCGAGCAAGGGCACCCAAGCACGAACGTCGTGGTAGATGGAGGCCCGATGCTCCGAGCGCTCGCCGCCAGACTGTGGCGCACCTTCTTCACGGAGCTTCGCGACAGCGTCGACGCCGAGATGCTGCGTTATCGCGCTGACACGCCTGCCAACCAGGTCACCAAGCGCATCGCGATTGTCTGTATCGGCGCCGCGATCGCCATGTTGGTGGTGCGCTTCGGCGGCCGCGAGGCTGACACCGACTGGGCAGTGAACGGCCTGCGCCATCTCGGCCTCGAGGGGTACGCCAACAAGCTCGAGTGGGCGCTGGAGAAGTCGCCCGACAAGCGCATCAACCAGCGCGTGTGGTGGGCTGCCGGCCGCGTGATTGGCTACGGCGTGGTGCCGCTCCTGATCACCAAGCTCCTGCTGCGCGATTCGGTCAGCGAGCTCGGGCTCAAGCTGAAAGGCACCGCCAAACACATCCCGCTCTACTTGGCGATGTTCGCAGTCGTGGCACCGTTCGTGTTTCTCGCGTCTCACGACCCCAGCTTCCAAGCCAAGTATCCGTATTACAGGCTAGCCAAAGGCGAGGCCCTCTGGCCGAGCTTCTTCTTGTGGGAGGCCATGTACGCGTCGCAGTTCATCGCGCTCGAGTTCTGCTTTCGCGGCTTCCTCGTCAACGGCTTGCGCCAAGGCTTCGGCTACGCGGCTGTGTTCGTGCCGATCATTCCCTACGCGATGATCCACTTTGGCAAACCATTGCCCGAAGCCATCGGTTCGATCATCACGGGCTTCGTTCTGGGCACCATGGCATTGAAGACCCGGTCGATCTGGGGTGGCGCCGCTATCCACATCTCGGTGGCCTGTTCGATGGATTTTTTGAGCCTGTGGCGGCAGGGTCTTTTGTAGCTGTGCCAGGTTTCAGCGGTGCCTGATCGATCTTTTTCGGTCACAATCCATCCCCTGACCGTCACGTCTCTTACCTCGGAGGCCCCCATGTCTACTTCGCGCCTGTATTTGCGGTTTGTTGGTGCAGCGGCTGTGTTGGCTGCGCTCGTTCCAAGCGCTGCATTTGCCTGCCCCGATCGCGGGCATGGCGGTGACGCTGCCGTTCAGGTCGATCAGGTTCAGCAGCTGCTCGTCTCTGCCAAAGAGGCCGATCGCACGGCTGCGCGCGAAGATCAGCGGGCGCGCTCGGCGAAGGAGATGGCGCGTCAGCAACGCGAGCTGGCTTCAAGCTTGCGGGAGCGGGCCCGCAACTTCCCTGAGCAAGACAGCGACATCCTCCTCGCAAAGGCGGTCGTCGCCGACCGCGAAGCCAAGGCCGCCGACACGCGCTCCCGCACCGCTGCGGCAAACGCCAAGTCGCAACGCAGCCGCGCCGCTCAGCTGCGCGCCCTCGCCAAGAAGCTAGGCGGCGGCACCATGAGCGGCACCAGCCGCGTCCTCTAGCGACCGCTAATTTAGATGCGGGTGACGAACTGGATGGCCAGCTTCTTCACGCTGCCATCTTGGAATCGGATCACGAGCTTCTCGCCCTCTTGGCTCTCGATCACGCCGTCACCGAACTTGGGGTGACGGACGCGGGGCAAGCCAGAGGCAACCTCGTCGAGCGCGTCGACGTTGAAGTTCAGTCGTCGCAGCTTCTCGAGTCGGTCGGCCATCGAGGTGCAGTGAAGCTTGCGCTCGGTCGAGGTGTCTCGCATCTGCAGCACGGACATCAGCCTCTCGCGGCGCTTGTCGGCTGTGGGGATCAAGAGGGCGCGGTCGAGTCGCTCGACGGGAGGCGCCGGCTTGAAGTCCACCAGCACCTGCTGAATTGCCCGCTGACGCTGCTTTTCAGTGAGGTCGAGCTCGAGCTCGCGGACTGATTTGCGAATGTATGCGGCGACGGCAGTTTGCCAGCCTTCGCCCGCAGAACACTTCGCGAATTCCTTGTCCGACTTGGTCCACGTCTCGCTGCCGTTCTTCAGCGCAGCCAGATCTTGCAGGCGATCTTCGTGGATCTGGCTGGGCGGGTTGGGCCACAGGCTGAGAGCGTGTTTGAAGGCTGCCTCGAGGCCCGGCACTCCGACCTCCGCGATGGCTTCGGCGGTGTCGTCGGCGAAGTCGCCCGCAGTGGTCGAGAAGAAGTGGTGAAAGCCGCCCTTCTGGACCTCCGCGTACAGCCGGTCGAGCAGGTACAGGTTGCGAACGGGTCGACGGAGTCGCCAGTAGCCCTTGCGCACCTGCTGATCCGCGGCTCGCCGATTGATGGCTTCGCAGAGGTCGCCGTCGCCGCGCTCGAGCAGCTCTTCGATCGACAGGCCGTCGAGGGCCAGGGCGTCGGCCGTCGAGTGCTCGCGTCGAAACTGAAACCAATCGGCCTGTTGCGCCTCGGTGAAGGGCGCTTCATCCCGCTTCGATGGCGTCAGCGATGCCCGATTTCCACCAACTACCTCGTCGTAACTGCCGCCATGACTTGCCACACGCTGGCAATTCCCACGGATCTCGTGCAGGCGCAATCAGTCACCGTCCAAACGCGTCGACTAGCCATGCCCGCTCGTCTTGCCACATCTGATCGAGGCGCTGTTTCATGCCCTCGATGATTGCTTCCGCGGGCAGATCCGCGTCGTCGCGAAATTCCTCGACGGGGAGCCCGATCGACGCGAGCCACTCCAGCTCGTCGAGGCCCGCGGCGCTCTTGCGCGCGATATCGGCCAACAAGAGTGACAGCAGCCGGTAGTGGCCGACGTACGGGATCTCGAGCGAGCGCGTCGGCGCCGTGTCGTCCAGCCAGGCGCGCAGCGTGTTCTCCAGCGCAAAGGCAGCCCCCACGGGGTCGTCGACCAACCAAGGAAGCACGTCGCACACGAGCTCGATCGTCGCGTCGTCGTCGAGCACCTCCGCGCCTTCAGACTCGAAGTAACGGGTTCGAAACACCGGTGGCAGTACGGCGAGCCGCCCGCGCGCGATGCCACTGCCGATCTCCCACACGGGTGAAAACAGGAGCCCCTGTGCCGACAGCGGCGCGATCTCGCGGTCAACCGCACGATTCTTGGCCACGATCATGCGCGCATCGGCGATCGCTTGGTGCGCGTCGGGAGCCACCAGATCCGCTGGCATGCCCAAGAGGGCTCGGGCTTCAGCGACACCGAGCTTGGTTCGACGGTCTGCCACGAGCACAGCCCTAAAGCGCATGCCGCACGACCATGATCAACACGGCGACCACGATCATGGCGGCGAGCAGCAGAAGGAGCGCGACGTAGAGCCCGCCTTGCGGGACGGGCGCCTTGGTCGACACCGCTGCCGAGATGTCCTCTGGCGAAGCGAGCCACGAAGGGGGAGGCGGCGCGGCTATCGGGTTCGACGGTTCCGGCGGCGCGAGTGTCTCCGAGCTGCCGCGCGCAACCATCTCGCGGTGTTGCGACTCGAGCGCCTCGAGCAAGGCTTCGACGATCGGGTAGCGATGTTTGGGCTCACGGGCGATCGCTTTCAGGATCACTTGCTCGACGCTCTCCGGCATCAACGGCGCCAGCGATCGGGGTGCTGGTGGCGCTGATGTGAGGAGCGCGGCCAGCACCTGCCCCGGCTCGGTGCCCTCGAACGGCGGTCTGCCGCACAGCATGTCGTACAAAATCGCGCCGACCGCGTAGATGTCGACGGTCGGTCCGATGTCTGCGCCGCGAGCCTGCTCGGGCGGCATGTACGACGGTGTCCCGATGATGGTGCCGGTGGCGGTGAACTGCAGGTCTTCGCTCTTGGAGACGCTGAAATCCAAGACTTTCACCACTGGCTCGGAGAGCTCGCCCCCGACGATGATGTTCTGCGGCTTGAGATCGCGATGCACGACACCGGCCGAATGCGCTGCCACGAGGGCGCGACAAATCTGGATGCTGATCTCGAGCGCCGGCAAGAGCGGGATGCGGCCTGTCTCGCCGATCAGCTCGCCGAGCTCGGTGCCGTGCGCAAACTCGAGCGCCATGAAGGGGCGCCCCTTTTCGTCACGGCCACGCGCGATCAAGCGCGGCACGTGCCCGCTCTTCACCGACTCGATAAGCTCCGCTTCGCGACGAAAACGAAACGACACGTCGGGCTTGGCCATCAGCGCCGTGTGCAGCACCTTGATGGCGACTCGCTGGCCGTTTTCAGTCGTGGCCTCGTAGACGTGGCCCATGCCGCCTTCGGCGATGTGGCGGGTAACGCGAAAGCCTCCCTTGATGGTGGTGCCGACCAAGTCAGGGTCGCCGTCGGTTGGTAAAGAGGCCGACACGCTAAGCTCCACGTGAGGTGGGGTGCAGTCTGCCCGCTCCCTGTTCAACGCTCATCGTGCCTCATCGAGCAGAGTGGCGCCTTTTAGATTTGCGCCAGCGAGCTGGGCCTTGGTGCGATTCGGCGCCCTCGGCGCTCAACCCGGCCAGGTTTGCCCACACGAAGCTACAACCTCGCCCTGGAGAAGAGCGCAGAGGCTTCCTCCAACAACACGAGCGCCTTCTGGCGGTCGCCTCGCGCGAGCGCGGCATAGCCCAAGCTCCGCTTCGCGTGCGCGAGCGTGCGCAGCGCAGCCGTCTCTCGATGCCGCGCCGCTTCGAGCAGCACACGCTCGGCGATCTCCGGTGCGCCTGCGCGCAAGATGCCGTTGGCCAATTGGGTGAGCGACAGCGGGGGCAGCCCGACCGAACGACCGAGCGCCCGATCGATGAAGCGCACGCCCAAGTCGCGTAGCGCGGTCTCTTGCGAGCTCAGCGCCCGCGCCGCGATCACCCAAGCGCCCATCGGTACAGGCGAGTCCGGCCCCAAGCGCTCGAGCTCGCCACGCAAGCTCACCTCGTCTGCTTCCGGCGTCCCTAGCGTCTTGTTCTCTCCCCGTGCCTCCTTTTTCATCCGCACCGCTGCCTCGAACCGCAGCAACGCTTCCATCCGCACCGGCGCATCAGCGTGCTTCAGCGCCGCCCGAATGCGGTCGACCTCGATCGAGTCGAGCTGACAGAACATGCCGTCGAAGTGTTGTGCGGCTGCCAAGAGCGCCGCGCTCTCTGCTGGGCCCTTCGATTCGCGGGCGACTGTTTCCAGGTTGGAGAGCGCGCTCGCCCGCTGAAAGCGGCTGACCGAAAAGAGGCGGGCGCGAGACAGGAGGACGCGCTCTTCTTCCGACGCATCGACCAAGCTCGCCTGTTCACCGAGCTCGGCCAGCCGGGCACGCGGCAGCTCGCTGTTGGGCTCGCTCCGCGCGCGCTCGAAACAAGCGGCGGTGAAGCTCGCGGCGGCACGGGTCAGAACGGCGCTGTCTCGCTCGGCTTGCGCGCGGCGAGCGACGTCGTCCCAACCAGTCACCTGGTCGAAGCCGCTGGCGCGCTCGTTTGCGCGTGCAAGAACGTACGCTGCGAGCGAGCTTTGCGTGCGCGCGAGCTCCGACTCTGCGACACGGGCCGCCAGCTCCGCTTTGCCAGCCGCCAGCAAGCGCGCTGCGTAGCCGAGCGCGATCGGCGGCGATGCCGGCAAGCGCCCGAGCTCTCTTGCCGCGCCGCGCGTCTCGCCGTCGTCCTCGAGCGCGATCGCGCAACGAAGCGCGCCGAGCACACCCTTGGCTCGAACGTCACCTTCGGCGCCGAACAGGCGCTTGTAGGAAGCCAGCGCCACGTACGGGCCGACCGACGTCTCCAGCTGCTCAGCAGCCTTCAGTCCGAGCTCGTCGAAGAAGCTCACGCGCGGCCGCTGCCTCCTCCGCGTTCAGTCACCAAGCCGAGCGAGGGCAGCCGCTCGGCCGCCGTCTCGACTCGCTCGAGCTCGGCCCCGATTTGATCCAGGATGCGCCGGACCTCGGTCACGTCCGCCACCTCGCCGCCTTCGACGCGGGCGAGCGGATCGTTCACCTTCTCACGCACCAGCGCGAGGAGGCGGTCGCGCTCGCGGTTCTGCGGCACGCGCAGCTCTTCTGTCGCTGACGGCACGAAATCGACGAGCCCTTGCTCGACGCGCGTGCGCCAGCGCGACACCGAGTTGGCGCGCATCTGGACGTACGCCGGGTCGTCCAATCTGCGAGCGGAGAACTCTTCTTGTATGGCCGTTTCGTAGAGCGCCTGTACCTCGTTGAAGGTGCGGCGCCAGAGTGAGACGTCGATCGCGGCGCGTGCTTCGGCGGCGCGCTCTTCGATGCGAGCGATGCGGTCTTCCCACGCGTCGCGGTCGAGCCCGACCAGCACGCCGGGGGTGCGGTACACGACGCGCCGCAACGAATCGAGCTCTGCCTCGAAGGTCGCCAGCGGCGGCTCGAGCGGGTCGGCTGCGTCCCCTCCGAGATCATCGAGCAAGCGCCGCAGTCGCGCAGAAAGCGCGGAGAGCTTCGCGGGGTCGGTTTGCAAGACCTCGCGGATGGCGCTGGAGAGCTTTTCGATCTCTCGACGATACGCCTCGCCAGAATGGCCCCACGCGCGCTGCTTATTGCTCTCGGCGTCGGCGAGAAGCTGCTCGACAGCCCCGTCCTTGTCGAAATCGAGCTGCTCGGCGGCTTGCACAGTGGCCCACAGCTCTTGACCCGCGACGACGGCGCGGGCTTCGACGCGCATGGCCTCGTCACACTTGAGCGACAGCTCGACAGGGGACCCCACCGGCAGATCGCGAGCGACATTGATCGCCAATGTCTTGATCGGCATGCGCCCCTGCAACAGGCGCAGCACCACAGTGCCGCTCTGGTCTGCGGTGTAGAAGGTGTACTTGGTCTCGGTCGGCAAGCCGGCGCCCTTCGCCAGCAGGATGCGTCGCTCGCGCCTGCCCGCGCGCACCACCTCGATGCCGACGTCTTTCGCGATCACAGCGGCGCGGCTGAGGGCGCTGGCCCGCGGCCTTACTTCGCCGCGATAGAGCACGAAGGGCACGCTGCCGAGCGAGGTACCGTCGGCGCTGAACACTTCGATCGCGACGTCGCGATCGCCTTCACCGGGTGGCGTGACGTCGACCTTGAAACGACCGCCGACGAGCTCGGCCTCTGCGACCTTGCTGTCGCCATCCAAGATGGCGATGGTGGCGGCGCTTCCGCTTTCGACCTTCAGCTCGCCGGCGAGGCGAACTGTCGGTTTGGGGGACACCAGCGGCGAGGTGAACGTGACACCCAGGCCGCGCGCTGTCTCTTGGATGCCGAGACCGCCGAGCTGCGCGGCGTGAATGGCGGCACCCAGGGCGACGATGGTGTCGACCTCGTCAGCCAAGGGCTCTTTCCCTTTGCAAAGCGAGGCGAGCGCTTCGGTCACGCGCCTCTTCACCAGCGGTACCCGCGTCGAGCCACCGACCAGAATCACCTGATCGATGTCGGCGATCGTGATGTTGGCGGTCTTCTTCGCCTCTTCGAGCGCCCGCTCGGAGCAGGCGATCGTCTGCTCGACCAGGTCGGCGATAATGGCTTCGTATTCGGCGCGACCGATCTCCGCGTCGAAGCCGACTGGCTCGCCGTTCTTGTCGACGAACATGTCCGATCTCGAAAAATTGACCGTCTCGCTGGTCGACAGGCTTTCTTTGATTTCTTGTGCGAAGTTGACGAGGCGCTCGAATCGCGCGCGGTCGGCGCTGTCGTGGCGTACGTCCAGCTCGAGCTTGTATCCGCGTTTGACGAGCTCTTTTCGCAAATGTTCGGCGTAGCGGCGATCGAAGTCGTCACCGCCCAAGAAGTTGTCGCCGTCGATCGCCAAGACTTGGTATTCGCCGGCCACGCAGCGCAAGATCGAGACGTCGAAGGTGCCGCCGCCGAGGTCGTACACGAGCACGTGACCGCCGCTCTGCTTCTGCTTCCACGAGTGATAAATGGCGGCGGCGGTCGGCTCTTGCAGAATGCCGATCACGTCGAGACCGGCAAGCTCTCCCGCCTTGCGGGTCGCTTCGATCTGAGGCGCATCGAAGTAAGCGGGCACCGTGATGACGGCGCGCCCGACGCGCATCTCCACGCCTTCGCTTGCCTTCTCCGCCAAGAAGCCTTTCATCGCGCTGGCGAGCTCCGCCAAAATCTTGGAAGAGACCTCTTCTGGAAGTAGCTCGCTGTCGCCGAGCTTGGAGCGTGCAGCTTGCCCCATCACGCGCTTGATCGACTCGACCGGCGCCGGCTCTTTGCCGCGTCGAGCGCGCGCGGCTCGCCCGACGACCAGTGCGCCCTTTTCGGCGTCCCACGCGACGCTCGACGGGATCGTCTTTCTGCCGAAGCGATCTTGATAGATGAGAATCTCGCGTTCGGATGGCGGCACCATCGCGATCTCGGAGTTCGTCGTGCCGAGGTCGATGCCAACTGCGCGGTCGAGGATGATCATTTGAGGAGGGCCTCGAGCAATCTGTCGCTGGGGGTGAACGTTGCGTGTTTGATCGCGTGTGACGGCGCGAGCGCGCCGTGCACCGAGCCGACTGGGAGCGGGGCCTGTGGTGGTGGGGCCTCTTCGCGCGCTACGTCGCGGCGCGCGGGCGGTTTTGGTGCCGCAATTCGTAGCGGCTCAGCGACGCCGTCGGCGGTGCGATCGCGATCGATGAACGTCGACAGCGCTGCGGCCATGCGGCGACGCGGCTCCAGGGTCAGCGTCTCCCACGTGTCTCGCACCAGCTGACGCTCCGCTTCGGGCGCCTCTTGCGCGAGCTCTCGCATGCGCTCGGTGATCGTCTCGACGTCGGCGCACGGGTCGAGATCGAAGCGATCGAACGGGTTATCGCCGGGAGATTGACTCACGCATTCAACCGAAGGTTGATCATTGAACAAACACTCCGAAACGCTTCTTGGCCTCGGTCAGCGCGGCGCTGGCCTCGGCGATGCGTGGGCTGTCGGCGAACACCTGCTGAGCTCGCTCGATCAGCCGCGCGGCCTCGAGGGCGTCCGAGCGCACGGTGAACAGGTTGCTTCTGGCGAGCACGCGCAGCGCTCTTTCGCACAGGTAGTGAGCCAGTACGCTGCGCGCGTTGCGATGAGACGGGCAGACCCGCACGCCGCGCTCGAGCAGCGGGATCTCGTGGCCGTGCTCTTCGGCCTCCGAGCGGAATACGAAAGTCTGCGCGATGTGCGCCGAGTACGCGAGGTTGTCGAGCGGGCGCGAAAGCAAACGCGCCTCCAGGCTGTCGAACAGCGGCAAACACGGCGCGAGCAGTCGGCGGAGCTTCGCCCAATCGCGATCGACATGCGCGTCCCACGAAATGGGCACGATGCGTTCGCATGCGAAGCGCTCGACGGCGACGTCGCGGTCGGTGAACAGCCACACCTCGTGCACGCGCGCCAATAGCTGGGGCCCTTCGTCGAGAGCGGCGCCGCGGCCGCGCGCATCGTCCAAGGCGTCCCCCAAGACACCCAAAACATCGTCGATCACCCGCGCCCGCAGGCGCTCGGCGCGATCGACGACGCGGTTCGACACTGTCGCTTCCAGGCCTGCCAGGCGGCAAGCGTCACCGATCCGCGCGAGCACCCGCAGCGCAACTCCAGCAGCGGGCGCACAGCTCTTGGCGCCGAGCGCCGCCTCCCGTGCCAGCGCGTTGGTTCTGGCGCGGGCGATGCCCACGACCTCGCGATCGAGCTCGCTCGCCTCCAGTGCCTCGCCGACGATCGCGCGCGCGAGCAGACGCAGATATGTCGGCTCGTGCTCCAGAACCAGCCACGCAGCGAGCCCGCGCGTGAGCGCATCTTGTGCCGCGCGGGCGTTCGTCTCGCTGAACGCCAACGGCAAGTGGGCGTTGCCCACGCGCTCGAAGAAGATCGCCGATGCGTGGAGCAGCTCGGGGGAAAAATCGGTGAGCCGCGCGGGCGATAACAGCTCGGCCAATCGCCCAGGCGAGCCCGCGCGCGCGCTTCGAGCGGCCTCGTCACCACCTTGCAGCCGACGCGCCTGTCGCACCAACACAGCCGCGCGGCGTGGCAGCTTGGCCGCGCCGCTCGGCGCGAGCAAAACGAACAGCGCATCGAGCGCTTGTTCGTCACGCAGCCGATCGAGCAGCCTCGAATCGTCTTCACCCCAGGCGGCACCAGGATTCAGTGTTTCCTCCATTCCAGCGCCGCCGAAGGCTACCAGATCAGTGCCCCGATCAGCGACGACGGCGCGGCCGTAGCGCGACAACACCAGCAGGCAGCGGCTCGGGGTCGAAGGGCGGCAAGGCGAGCACCAGCCGCTCGATGCGCGGCAGGCTGTCGCGCACTGCGCGCTCTGCCCGGATCTCGTCGAATGGAGCCTCGAACACCAGCACTAGCGCGTAAATGCCCGCAAAGCTGCGAGCGACATAGCCGAAATCGGGCTCGCGCACGGTTTGGCTCAGATGCCCACCCTTGTGCAGCGTTTCGATCTGCGGAAGGCGGCGCACCGCGGCGATGGCGCGCTCGTTGGGTGTGCCGGGCGGCTCGTTGATCGGCGGCACTACGACCAACAGCGGCGGCGTGATCGAGCGAGGAGGCGAGAAGTCGAGGTCGTCGGTCTCGTCCGGGGGCGGCCTGCTCAGCGCGCGCAGCACCCCGCGGTGGCTCTCGCGCACGAGTCGCAGCGCCTCTTTCGCCTCTGCCGGGAAGGCGCTGGGCAGGGCGACGATCGGCAGCGTCGCGCCCTTCATTGCGCTGGCCCAAAGCACGGGCGAATGCGCGTCGATCACGAGGGCGTCGACGGCGCCACTTCGCACGGTGAGCGCGCGCAGCTCGTCTTGCAGCGACACTGCAACAGGCGCCCGCTTGGGCGGGTCGGAGTCCTCGAACAGCACCGATTCGAAGGCGCGTACCAAGATCTCGAGTCGGCGCGTCATCGTCTCGCGATCCGCGATCGGCTCGCTGAAAGCGGCCTCGAGGCGCCTGCCGTCTTGCAGTGAGGTCGAGACGGCGTGCGGTGCCTCCGGCTCGGCTGCGTCGCATAGACGCACGTCGTTGGCGCCGAGCTCGCGGCGCACGAGCTCCGAGAAGCGCTGGGTCAAGTCCTCGCTCACGCGGGCAGCTGTCTCGCATACTTGCCGCTCCGCGTCACGTTGCCGGCGTTGTGGCGAGACTGGCAACGTTTTGGGCCTGATCGCGGAACCTCCGGTTGAATGCTCCCCGCATGAACACCCCGGCGCTGTTTGCCTCGATGTTGCCTGCCCAAGAGGGCATCGCGCCGAGGCTGATGTCGTTCGCAGGCATTTTTGTGCTGCTCGGCATCTGCTGGCTGCTCTCGGTCGACAAGAAAAACATCAGCTGGCGGCCGGTGCTGTGGGGCCTGGGCATGCAGCTCATCCTGGCTGCCATCGTGCTCACGCCGGCCGTTCAGGAAGTGTTCTTCACTTCGATCGACGCCGGCGTGAAACGCCTGCTCTCTTTCTCCGAAGCGGGTTCGAATTTCGTCTTTCAGTCGATCTCACCGCATCGCGTGCTCGATGCAGCGGGGCAGCCGACCGAGGTGATCGCCGGCCGCATCTCGCCGCCCCTGATGACCTTCGCGTTTTGGGTGCTGCCCACGATCATCTTCTTTTCGAGCCTGATGAGCGTGCTCTACCACCTCGGCATCATGCAGCGGCTGGTTTACGGCCTCGCTTGGATCATGCAGCGCACCGCGCGCATCAGCGGCGCTGAATCACTCAGCACCGCGGCCAATATCTTCCTTGGCCAGACCGAGGCGCCGCTCACGATCAAGCCCTACATCGCGACGATGACCAAGAGCGAGCTGTTCCTCGTCATGGTCGGCGGCTTTGCGACCGTCGCGGGTGGCGTGATGGCCGCGTACGTCAGCTTCCTGAAGGACATTCCTGGCATTGCAGGCCACTTGGTGACCGCCTCGATCATCGGTGCGCCCGCGTCGATCGTCGTGGCCAAGTTGATCATGCCGGAGACCGAAGTGCCGGTGACACAAGGCAAGCTCGAGATCGACAACAAGAGCGTGCACGGCAACGTGCTCGAGGCGGCCGCAGATGGCGCGTCCGAAGGCATGAAGCTGTTTCTCAATGTCATCGCCATGCTGCTCGCGTTTGTCGCGCTGGTCGCGATGGCGGACTACTTCCTGTCATTGATCCCGCTCGGCGGCCAACCGCTCAGCATGGCGCGCGTGCTCGGCTGGGTCTTCGCGCCAGTCGCCTTTTTAATGGGTATTCCCTGGGGTGAGGCGCAAGTGGTCGGCCGCTTCTTGGGCGAGAAGCTGGTGCTCACCGAGTTCGTCGCCTACATCCACCTCGGGCAAGCGGTCGCTCAGGAGACCCCAGTGCTCAGTGATCGCTCGGCGATCATCGCGAGCTATGCCCTGTGCGGTTTCGCGAACTTTGCCAGCATCGGCATTCAGCTGGGCGGCATTGGTGCAATGGCGAAAGAGCGCATGCCGGATCTATCGAAGATGGCGGTGCGCTCGATGATCGCGGGGGCGCTGGCGAATTGTTTGATGGGGAACGTGGTGGGGCTCTTTATCTGAGGGGTGCCCCCACCCGTCGGCGCTGTGCGCCGACTGCTCCCCCAAGCCCGTGCTCGGCGCTCCGCGCCTGCGCGCGGTCGGGGGAGCTTGGAGGGTTCTTCCCAGAGGGAGGGCGGCGGGTCGCCTCCGGACGACAGTAGCCGGCGCCCCAGAGGGAGAGGGCGCAGGCGCGGCTTCGCCGCTGTGCGCCCGGAGCGAATGCGCATCGGGGGCGAGCGCGGCTCGTTGCTGTGCGCCCGGAGCGAGCTTGCGTCGGGCGAGCCCGGCGGTTCGTGCCGGGCTTTCGCCCAATGGCGCACGCGGCCCGCAACGCCCCGCTTCGTGGCGAATCGACCGAAGAGAATGAGCTGTTTCGAGCATTGCCAGCAGCGGGGGGCGGCTCCCACGCTCACCGAGTCGATCATGTGGCAGGTGCTCTCGGGGTCACGGCTGGGGGTGGGGTTTCGGCGTCAGGTGCCCATTGGGCGCCACATCGCTGACTTCTTGGCGCCGTCTCGCAAGCTCGTCGTCGAGGTTGACGGCGGTGTCCATGGCACCCCAGCTGGTGCGCGTGCGCATGCGCGTCGTGACCGCTATTTCGCTCGCCTCGGCTATCGGGTTGTGCGGTTGCCGGCGGCGATGGTGCAGCATCGGCTGCACGAGGCAGTGGCGCTGGTGGTCGCTGCGCTGACTCAGCCTCGATCCTGAGCGCGTGCCTCGAGCCGCCGGCACGACTACGGTCGCGTCGGCGCTGAGGTGTTGCCCAGACCGCATCGCAGACGGCGGCAGTGACAGAACCTCGACCTCGTCCGACGAGGGTCAGGGCGACTTGGGCTTCCCCTTCACGAGGGCTGCATTCGCGGCTTTCCGCGCTCTCCTGGTTCTTACTCGAGGGAGCCTCCTCGGCACTTTTCCGGCGCAGAAACACTGGGTGGGCGTATCGGTCGGCCGTGCAAACGTCGCGTAAATTTGGTCCAGTTCAGTCTGGATGGTGGCGATCTCCGAGGCTGAAAAGCTCCCCGGCAGTGGCTGCCTCGCCCACGCGCCCGCGATCAGCAACTCCAGGGCCGCGATCCGTTTGGCACGCTTGGCGCGGTCGCGCCGTCGCTCCTGATGGACGGGAGAGTTCAGATTGACCTCGTCCTTCGTGAACTCGCCGGCGTCGCTCGCCCAGACAACGAGTTCTCCCACTATCTGAAGGTGAGGGCCGTACGCCTCGAGCGTCGGATCCAAGAAACGGAAACCTTCAGCGACCTCGGTTGCGTTCGGCCACTTGTCACCTTTCGAGCGGTTGCATTCAGGGCAGCACCAAAAAAGGTTGCTGAAGCTCGTGCGCAGCCAACCAAAGCTTTCCTTCGGTCGAAAGTGCTCGACCTCGAACCCGCCAAACTCGCGACCCTTCGCAACCTCTGACTCGTGAGCGAGACAATAGATGCAGCGAAATGAGGACTCGAGCCGCAAGCAGGGGCGGTACGCCAAGTAGTCTTCGCCCGTTCTTTGCGGTGGACTGTGGCTTCGCTGATAGGGGGTGGGCGAATACTCGACACCTATCGGAGGCCGCGCGCTCACTTCTTCTCGAGAGTCTCGTGAACTGCGAGGAGGCGCGTAGCGAGATGATCCAGCTTGTCCCAAACGTCTGACTTGGGCGCGGCCTGCTGCTCCGCCAGCTCGAGCTGGTTGATCGTCTGCTCGATGTCCGCAAGAAATCTCCGCAGCTGGGCGACTCGCTCGGGCTTCTTGCGCAGATCGCTCAACACCTGACGACGCTCTGCATAGAGGCTGCGAATGACAATATCCCGGGAGGCTCGAACCCCATCGTTTGGCAGCGTCTCCGTGGTGCAGTCGCTGCGCTTGACTGATGCCCACGTCTGAGTCTCGGATGTGCGGCCCGCGTTCTCCGAAGAGGGGACCCAAGACTGCGTCGGTGTAGCGTCACTCATGGCTTCCCCTTTGTATGAGCCCGTCTAGCTGATTTGCAATATCGCGCGCGCGCTCCCAGCTGTCTCCGAGAAAGTCTTTGAGCTGACCGGGCCCCATGCTGAAAGCTTGTTCATCGGTCGTAATACCGAACGGCTTCGGGCAGCTGGGATGGGCGGTATCTATGTCCAGCTGTATCGCGGCGGGGGCGATCAGGTCGCGAATCTCGGCCGGAGTGCCCTCTCCGACTTCCTGGTGCAGGATGTTCAGTTCCGTGCGTCGAAACCCGGACACGCTAGCGCAGCTCATGAAATCAGGGGCGCCGAACAGGCTTGCCCAACCGGGGGTGTGTTCAATCAGGCCCGCCCGCTTGAACACATCGACGCCTCGTTTCGCATCGGCGAATGGCCACTGAAAAATAAGCCTAAACCCAGCGCGGGTTACGTGACGACGGACGTCCAAAGCGTTGGAGACGACCTCCCACGCCTTCGGGGCGACAACCTCTATCCGGACGGGCCTGTCGACCCAGTGTTGCATGGCCAGCATGGTCTTCGGGCCGTATCGAACGGTGAGCCGATCCGTCGGAGAAGAGAGCTCTCCGTACTGCATCGACGGGACTGAGCCGACGAGGTTGTGACCTTCGAGCGCATCTTCGAGCGCGTTCATCGTCGATCCGCACTTGTCGAGGAAGACCATGCCGCGTCGGTATCGGATCTCGAGAATGGCCTGCGACAGCACGAACCCCATGCGGCGCAACGTATCCGCTGGGGGGCCGGCGAGCCAAGAAGCCTCGAGGCGTTGGCGACGTGCCCGACCCGCTCGGGGCTCGCCGAAGGATCTCGTCGATCCGCCCTTGCCTGGAGCAAGCGGTTCGGCAGCGCCAGCGGCGACGGCAGCCAAGGCATTGCGACCGACGCCTTCAACAACATCTTGGTCGTCGGATCGAGCGTCGGCGCCGTCGACTTCGGCGGCGGCCCACTCCCGAACGCAGGAGAAGACGACATCTTCGTCGCAAAGCTCGACGCCGAGGGCAACCACGTCTGGAGCAAGACCTTCGGCGACGGCGCGGACCAATATGCACTCGACGTCGCGACCGATCCGCAAGGATGCGTAATCGTGAACGGGATCTTCAGGGCCACACTCGACTTTGGCGGAACGCCGCTCGTGAATGCTGGTGATGACGACACCTACGTGGTCAAGCTCGGCATCGATGGCGAGCACCTCTGGAGTCGGGCCTTCGGCGACAGCGAGCGGCAGTCCGGATAGGGAGTCGCCGCCGATGCCGACGGCAACGTGGTCGTGACGGGAGATCTTCGACTCACCATCGACTTCGGCGGTGGTCCGCTCACCGGCGCGGGCGACTACGACGTCTTTCTAGCCAGGTACGCGCCGTAAAGGTTCTGTTACATCAGCCACCCGGTCCGCGGAATATTGGCGCGTCGAGTGGCGTATGCTTTCCCCGTGCGACCTCTTTCCTTGTTGTGTGCGGCCTTGTTCTTCGCTCTGCTCGCCGGCTGCGGTGGGGCACCGGGGTTGGCCGACGTGGTCACGAAAGACGACCTCGATCGCAAGCCGACTGGCCAGTGCCCCGATGGCCGCGGTCAAGGCCGGCCTCTTGTCGTCGATTGGGAGTCTGTCGATCGCGCCGATCTCGAAGCGCGCGCGGCGCGGGGCCCGGTCGTCGTCGGCTACGATGGCTGCGCGATTCGCCTCCTCTCGCGCTGTTCGGTGAAAAACTCCAAGCCGTATGCCTACGTCGGGCTCACGCCGAAGAAGGACGTGATCACGATGCGCAACGCAGCAGAGATTTACGCGAACATTCCGGTGTCGGCGATCAAGCTCGAGGCCAAGCTCGCCAAGCAGGGCTCCCTCGTCGCGTCGATGACCATCGTCGGGCAGCTCGACACGGCAGAGCCAGCGCCCAGCCGCGATCGGCTGGAGGGCGATTGCGACGGGGCGACGCACGTGGTGGCGGCGCTCACAGTCGGTGCCTTCGAGTTCGTCGCGACCAAGTCGGTCGAAGCCGGCGCCGGCATCGAGGTACTGGGAGCGGGCGCGGGGACGAAGCTCGCGGCAGGCGGCGAGCTCCTCAACAGGGACGGAGACGCAGCGGCGTGCGAGAAGGCGACTGGGACGGACGCGAAGGCGCCGTTCGGGTGCGGCGCGCTTCTTCGAATCGAGGTCGTTCCGCTCGGTGCATCCCGTGCGGTCGAGCCGACATGCCCCCAAGGGCTGCAATGGGACGGCGCGCAATGCATGGCGGTCGCATCGACGAAGCAGTGCCCCGACGGCCAGATCGCCGACAGGGCGCGCGGCTGCGTCGCGAAGAAGCAAGACACGGTGGCAGCTGTGACGAGCATCGTCGCGAAGGGTGGCGGGGCCATGGTGGCACCGGTCTCCTCGAGCTGTGCGGAGGTCGTAAGTTGCCAGGCTGGCTGCGACAAGGGCGAAGCCAAGGCCTGCGCCGGCCTCGGCGGGCTTCTACGCCAGCGCTTGAAGACGGGCGCGCCGAGCGACGAGGGCAAACGCGCGTCGGCAGCGTTGGCGAAAGCCTGCGAGGGCGGCGAGGTGACTGCCTGCACCGCGCTCGGCGAGATGCTTCATCAGGGCTTGGGTGTCGCCAAAGACGCAAAGGCCGCATTGCCCCATCTCGAGCGCGCCTGCGAGGGCGGCGACCCCGCGGGCTGCAACGACGTGGGCCTGACGAAGCTCAGCAGTGCGCCTCCGGACTACGCCGGCGCGGCGAAGTACTTCGAGCGAGCTTGCAACGACAAATCGAGTCTCGGCTGCCTTCAGCTCGGCCTGCTCGTGAAGGACGGCAAGGGTGCCGTCAAAGACGGCCCGCGTGGCCAAGCGCTGCTCGAGAAGGCGTGCGCGGCAAAGGTCGGCAACGCCTGCAAGCTCATCGGGAAGTAGGGGCCCGCTGCGCGGTCAGCGGACTGCGAACGGCGCAATGCTCACGAAGTGAACCGGTCGTGTCTCCTTCAAGAGCGGCGCGCCGTTGCCCGTGACGGGCCACGAGCCCAAGTCGAGCGCGTACCGCTTCGCAGCGCGCTCGATGAGTGGCGACGTGCGGTAGCCGCGTAGCCCGTTCGCGAGCTTGGCGCTGTCCCACAGCCCGAGGTATTCGGCGGCGACCTTGTCGACCGCGACGGGGTTCGTGCCGCCGATCGCGACCCCTTTCGGAAGTGGCGTGAGCACCTGAAAGCCATCGCCGCCCATCGCGGGCGCGCCCTCGGCCAACACCACATCGGGAGCGGCGACCTCCAGCACATCCATGATGCGGTCCGAGAAGACCTCGATCGACCTCACCAATGCGACGCGGTCCTCCGCTGTCTCTTTCGTCTTGATGTAGTCCAGCACTTCTTTGTGCATGCGCCATTTCTGCGTGTGCGCGGGCTTGCCCTCGGAACGCATCACGATGCCTTGCATCCCTTTGATGGCGCCCGAGGTGACGCTGTAGCGGTGCGTTTTGATCTTCGGTGCGCTGATCCACATGCCGCGCTCGAGGTGGTCGGCGATGGCCTTTGGCAGGAGCAACGTCGGAACGGTGGTGGTCTCCATGCCCGAGATCGTCAAGGGTTTGCCAGGCTGCTCACCCTCGACGTCGAAAACGCCATCGTCGTCGAGAGCGACCAGCGGCACGCCCTCTTCCCTGGCCATCGCGGCATAGCCGGACATCTCGGCGAGCTCGAGAAATTGCTGATGGGGGATAGCGCACCCTTCGGCGATGGTGACCCGCGTGTGGCCCCTCGCCTTCAGGCATTGCACGATGCCGCGCACAAACTCGGGTTGGGTGGTGCGGCCCGTCACACCGTTGTCTGTGCCCTGCTTCTTCATCGCGTCGAAGCCGCACAGATTGGGCTTGATCAACACCGGCGTCGCGGGCGGCCGCTTCGGCACCACCGCTTCGCAGAGGCTCTTGCCGAGAACGAGCGGGTCGTCGCCGGCAACCAGGGTGACAGGCGACTTGTCGTCGCGCAGCCTTGCAACGTGCTTCTTCCTGAGCGCCGCACCATCGACGGTCCGATCGCCAACCAGCGGAGGCGCCAGCGCCTCAGCCGAAGACAGCTCAGCCGAAGACGAAGCGTAGTGCGATGCGCCGCTCACGACGTCGGCTGACGCCGAGACGGCGACGAGCTCAGACCCGACGGTCGACGCGGTCGCGGAGACTGCGGTGCCGCTCGCGTTGCCCTCTGGCGCGGTACGGTCGCTCGAGCACGCGAGCGCCGTAAGGGCGAGCCCGACGAAGAGGTAGCGGAGAGCCATACACGCGAGTGTAAGGCGAAGCGAGCCGGCGGTGGAGGTCGGCTACGGCGAAGCCAGCGAGCGTTGGAAGAACTGGAGGATCTCCGGAAGGCGCGCCTTCCAGTAGTCGAAATGGTGACGGCCCGGCTTGATCCCCCATTCATGCGCGATCTGCCTCGACGCGAGCACGTCGTGCAAGTGCCGCGCGTGGTCGTCGAAGCGAAAATCGTCATCTTCCCCGCAATCCAGGTGAATCGCCAGACGCCCCGGCTCGAGCGAGGCGGCAAGCACGACCGGGTCGACTGCCCTCCACGTCTCGGGGTTCATGCCGAAGAGACCGCGCAGGTGGTCACGAACGCGATCGGGGTAGTGTGCGCCCAAAGTGGCCGGTGACGAAAGCTCGACCGAGGCGAGGCCCGCGTACGGGTGCGGGCCGGCGTAGCCGAGCGAAACGAGCCCCGAAGTGCTGGCAACCGCCGAGAACAGATCGGTGTGCTTCATCCCGAGCACGAGCGCACCGAAGCCCCCCATCGAGAGCCCGCCAATGCCCCGACCTCTGCGAGACGCGAGCGTGCGATACCGCGCGTCGACCTCGGAGACGATATCGGCGGCTAGGTAGTCTTCGTAGCGCGGCGTCTTCACGCAATAGCTTGCGGATGGCTCTCCGGCTGAAAAGGCTGGCCGCTCCGCGAGGCACGCCCCGTAATCGCGCGATGACGACGCGTTGACGTAGAAGCTCGCGTCGCCGTCGGGGAGGACGGCGAGCGCCTGTAGCCCGACGCGATCTGCCGTTGCGAGCAAGTCACCATGGCGGGCCCAGTTGGTTTCGTCGCCGCCCAATCCGTGGAGCAGATAGACGACAGGGTAGCGACGAGTGTCGGACGCGTAGGCATCAGGCACGTAGACGAGGTAGCGTTTATCGACGCCGAGGGCGCGCGAGCGGAAGGTGTGCTCCTCGATTCGGCCCGGCTTTGCGTGGGGCATCGGAAGCGGCGAAGCGGTCGCGGTACTTGGCGCAGAGGCGGATGTCGAGCCGGCGCGTGTGCTCGTCGTCGCCTGCGCCGAGGCCCGCGCGTCGATGGCCTCGGGGGCCTTTTCGCAGCCCAAGGCGACCAGCAGGAGAAGCCAGCGGGCGACGGTGCAAGGACGAAGGTGCACCCAGGGATGGTACACGTCGCTTCAGCAGCTGCGCCGAGCTTCGCCCCCGATCTCGGGCCAACGTGGCAGAAGGGAAGGAACCGGTCGGGTGATCGTAAGCTCGCCCCATGAACGACCAAGAGCTTGCCCCTTTTCTTCACTACGCCGGCGGCAACAAGGTCGTCGGGATCATCATCGCGCTCGTCTGCTTCGCCATCGGCGGGGTCGGCTGGCTGGATCCGAGCGCCGGCATGGGCGTCCAGCTCGGGCTGGCGATCCCGTTCGGCGTCATCGGGTTGCTGCTTCTGTTCGTCGCGTTTCGGCCAGCGGCCAGCCACCCGGTCATCCGCTTGTTGCGCGAACGTTCGCACGACGTCGTGTGGGTCTACCCGGCCACCCAGAGCGTCAATGGTGTGTCGTCGCAAACCTTTCTGAACTTCGGGCTGGTCGACGGGTCGAGCAAGGCGTTGGCGATTGGCGCGAAGAACGATCCCAAGCCGCTGCTCGAGCTCGCGCGGTCGAGCATGCCCAACGCGACCTTCGGCTATTCGCCCGAGATCGAGACGCGCTTCAAGCAGAGCCCCGCCACTTTGCGATCGGCCTGAGTCGCCCAAACTAGCGTTGGTTGCGCGGCAACAGCTCGCGCACCTCTTCGGCGCGAGCTAGAACGGCGGGGCGTAGCTGCGCCCAGCGAGGGTAAGCTCGCAATGGCGCGAGTAGCGGGCAGCCATCGAACCACAGGAGGTCCATCAATCCGCTCTCGACTGCACGGTCGACGAAAGCAATGGCTTGATCATGGCGATCGCGCAAGGCGGCGAGCTCGGCCATGCACTGCATGATGTAGAGATTTCGTCGAATCGACTGGCCGCCTTGAGCGAGGACCGGCGCTGGATCGTCCAAAAGCGCAGCGGCAACATCGGCATCGATGAGCGCCCGGTGTTGAAGCATCATCCCGACGCGAAAGCCACCGGAGCTTTCGGTGATCTGGTCGAGCGCGAGCACCGATGCACGTACGCGCTCGTCATCTCCGCGCCACGACGCCAAGCGAGCCGAAGCGACGTGAAACGTCGCGTGATCGCACAATGCGACGCGCGCCTCTTCGACAGTGGCGTAGGCCTCGTCCCAGCGTCCGCTGTTGGCCAGCACCTGAGCGCGGCTCATGTGGCTCAGGCCAATGCGTGGCTCGAGCTCGATCGCCAACGCCAGCGCGCGAAGCGCCGCGTCCGCCGGACCTGTCTCGGCAAGGATTCGACCTGCGAGTTGATGAGCTTCGGCGAGAGATGGCGATCGATGAATCGCCGAAAGCGCACAAGCCAGCGCTTCTCGGCTATTGCCGAGTTGAAGCTCGACCGTGCCCACCGCCAGATGAGCCTCGGCAGAGTGTGGCGCCACCTGCAGCGCGCGCTTTGCAGTCTCGTGCGCCTCGGGCAGCCGTGTGCCGGAGAAGAAGATGACGCGGGCGAGGCCCATGGCTTTGCCGGACAGCAAGAGGGGGTCGTTCGGCGCCATCGCCAGGGCCTGATCGTAGAGGTCGCATGCGGCCGCAACGCTGCTAGGTGAAAACTCACGATATGCGGAGCGAGCGCGAAGATAGAGCTCCACTGCGACGGGGTCGGACAGCCTACTTTCGGGCTTGTGCCCATCAAGCGCGAGCGCCGCGGCGATCGCGCTCGCAGCATCCTGATTGACCTGCAAGAGCTTGCCTTCTGGCACGACGAAGCGCTGCGACCACACTTGGATGCCGTCGGCGGTGGTCACCAAACGAAGCGCGATCGCAAGTTGGCGATCGTCCTGCCGGCGAATGGTGCCACTCGCGATCACGCCCGCGTCCAGCGCCTGGCCCACCTCTCGCGGATCGAGGGCGCGCCGGCCGGCCCAGCGCTCGGTCAACCCGCGCGAGATGACGCGCAGCTGCTTGAGCGACGAGAGCGCATCGATGAGGTCGTCGGTGAGGCCATCGGCCACGTATGAGTCGTCTTCCGAGCCCAGATTTACCAGTGGCAACACGGCGAGTCGCTGCGACGGGGCGGCGCGGGTGGACCAGGGCGCGAACGATGCGGGTGGCGCGAGTGTGCTCGCGTTGATCGTGAGCACACTGCCGTCTGGCGCCGCGGGCTTCAGTGATACCCGCGTGTGGAGTGCGCTGGCTGGGTCGAGCGACAGAAGCCCGGCTTCGACCAGCGCCGCGCTTTGTAAGCGCTCTTCCGGCTTTCTCGTCATACAGGCAAGCACGAGCTCCGCGAACGCTGCCGGCAACGACGCGCGCTTCTGCCGCGGATCAGGCGGCGGTTGCGTCAAGCGCGCGACAGCCGTCGCGAGCGGCGTTTCGCCCGAGAAGGGCGGCTCGCCGGTGGCCATCTCGAACAGCACGGCGCCGAGCGCGTAAACGTCGCTTTTTGCGGTGATGGGCGCTTGCCGGTCGACTTGCTCGGGCGCCATGTACATCGGCGTGCCGGCGAACGACGTCGTCTCGGCGACGCCGGTCCGTTCGAGCGAGGCGGCAATGCCGAAATCGGTGATCGCGATGCGCCCGTCGAGGCCGCACAGCACGTTGTCCGGCTTCAAGTCTCGGTGCACCACGTCGACTTGATGAGCTGCCTCCAGGCCCTGCGCGATGGCCACGCCGATCTCGACCACCCGGCTCATCGGCAACGCCCCAACACGATCGAGCAGCGCCCGCAGCGACTCCCCCTCGACGAGCTCCATCGTGAAGAAACGTTCGCCGTCGTGCTCGCCGAGCTCGTACAAGCGCGCGACATTCCGATGGCTCACGCGCCGCGCGAGCTTCACTTCTCGCCGAAATCGCTCGAGCATCTCCGGCCCGAGCGCGTCCTTCTTCATCATCTTGAGCGCGACCGTCTCGTCGAGCTCGCGGTCTCGCGCCCGGTAGACGGTGCCCATACCGCCCACACCGAGCAGGCCCGTGATCTCCCAGCGGCCGCGCAGGACCTCGCCTTTGGCCGAACGTGCATCGGGCGCCGGAGCAGCCGATCCTGTTGTCGCAACGAGCACGGTTCGGTCGCTTTTTGCGGCGGAGCTGTCGTCGTTGGGCGCCACTGCGGTGACAGCCTAGCAGGCGCTCGCGAGCTTACGAAGCGCGCGCCGAGCCTAGCCTGCGGGTCAGCCCAGCTGAGCGAGCATCGTCTTGGCGTTGCTGACCTCGAACTTGCCCGGCTCTTCGACGTTGACCTGTTTGACTACGCCATCGACAGCAAGGAGCGAGAAACGCTTCACGCGCACGCCCATGCCGGGGATCTCCACGTCGAGACCCAGCTTCTTCGCGAGCTCGGCCCCGCCGTCACCGAGCATGCGGATCTTCCCGATGGCTTTTTGATCGCGACCCCAGGCGGCCATCACGAAGCCGTCGTTTACCGACACACACCAGATCTCGTCGACGCCCTTCGCGATGAACGCATCTCGGTCTGCGAGGTAGCCGGGAACGTGCTGGCTCGAGCAGGTCGGCGTGAAGGCACCCGGCAAGCCGAAGATGACGATCTTCTTGCCTTTGCTGGCCACTGCCACGGAGAGCTTCGCAGGCGGAAGCGGACAGGCGTCGCCAAATTCGATCGACTCGGTGAGGGTTGCGTCAGGGAGGGTGTCGCCGATGGTGATCATGCGGCGGACGTTAGCACGTACGAATCCCGGGAACTCCCGCGGCTGTCTCGTATCCTAAGACCCTCGCATGAGGGTCGCGCCGTGGCTCGTCTCGGGCCTCTTCCACGCTGTCGCGCTGGCAGCGCTGGGTGTCAGCGCGACAGCGCCGGCCCCGGGCGATCCCGCTCGCGCCGGCTGGTCGCCGCCGCTCCGCGCGCTCGCCGACCGCGCTGAACGCCCGGCGCGCGCTCGAGCGCGTCGAGTCGAGCTGCTCGAGGAGGCTCGCCAAAAGCGCGCGGCTGGCCAGCTCGAGCTTGGCTCGTTCTTGCTTCGCGCCAACGCAATCGACGCGGCAGAACAGGGCGACGAGGTCGATCTCGAACGGGCGAGCACCCTGTTTCAGGAGCGCGTGACGCTTCTTCGCGCCGCGATGAAGACAGAGACCGCGAGCTTCGCCGTGGCTCACGTGTTCGATGACATTGCTTACACCGGCACACCGGGCGGGCGTCTCTCCGAAGTCTTGTTCGACAAGCGTGGGTCGTGTGAGCCAGTGAGTCACCTGCTGTCGGCGGCCCTGTATGACGCTGGGCTGCGCGACGAGGCGAGGCTGCGTTTCTACGGGGCGCCTTCCAGCGGCGCGACCCATCTCGCGCCGGTGTTGCTTCTCGATCAGCGAACCGGCGGCCGCGTCACCAAGGTCGAAATGGATCTGACCCGCGGTCGAGCCTCGGAGCCGGGCGGTGTCTCCTTCCCGGCCAGTGATCTAGTCGAAGCGTATGCGCGCGTGCACGGGCTCGCGCCGCGACCGCCGAAGCTGTCAACTCCGGACGGCGACCGCGATCAAGCACTTTCCGGTGACGACAACACGCTCATGGGTGACGACAACACCACCAAGACAATGACCGGCGGGTATCCGCCGAACGCAGATCGCTTCGCCGGAGCATTGCCGCTCTACGCAGATCGGGCGGTGCTGCCGCCCGCGGCGGCATCATCGGTGAACGCAATCCCGAGCGGGCTCGGCCCGCCGCCGTGCACCGTACACGTCCACATGGCGTGGCTAGACGCGCCCAAAGCAATCGCAGAAGGCCGCACACCGACGCGCGTCGATCTCGTGCGCCAGCCTTCTGCCCTCGAGCTCGAAGCGCTCTCCACCACCATTCTCTCGGTCGAGTCTCGGCGTTCGAAGGAGCTGCTCGCGGAGCGTTTGCTCGAGCATGCGTGTCTGGTCGCGCTCTATGATCGTGCGGGGCTGTTGTTCTCGCTCGCGAACCAAGGCGCAGTCTCTCGCCGCGCGATGAAGAGCGCGAGGCGTGAGCGCCTGGCAGCCAATGCTGCCCTCTCCGAGCTCGGGGCGCTACCGCCGAAGAGTCGCGCCGAGCTGGAACGCGCGCTGTTCGATCTCTCTTTCGGCCGCATCTGGGTGCTGATGTTTCTGGAAGGCGGCGCTGACCTGGTGCTGTCACTGGCTGCCGGGCCGAACGCCTCGTTTTGGCGCACTGTCAGCATCAGCGCGCTGCTGGTGTCGCCAGAGACGCGCGCGCGCGCCGTTGCGCTGGCGGACACGCTGCCGATCGAGACGCAGATCGACGTGATGCACGAGCTGATGCACGCCCACGACAACGCCCGACCGTGGGCTGCCACGTATGCGCTCGACCTGTCTGCCTGGCCTGGCCTCGAGAAGACCAACTTCGCGCGCAAGAATCGAGTCTTTTCCGCGCTTGCCTGGCGGCTCTGGGACGGCGCCCAACCACCGGAGGACACGGTGATCGCGCTGGTGAAAGAAGGCGCCCGAGAAGAGCTCGATGCCGCGGCCCTCCGCACGATCTCCGAGTACTACATGACGAGCTACTTCCGGTTGATGTCGTCTCGGGAACGAGGCCCGTGGCTGATCGAGCGCGCCTCGGCCGCCCTGGAAGCTCACGGCTTTGTGGGAAAGAGCGGGCTCAGCGCCGCCGAGCTTGAAGGCCGCGTACCTCGCCCGAAGATGGCGCTCCCCGCGCCAGCGCCCTAAGGGCCCGGGGATGAATAAATCGCGCGATACCATCGATACTCTCGCTGCGACAGGCGGCCTCGTCTCTGCGCTCCTTCAGGCTACGAGAGCAGGCTTCCGGTGCTCGTTCCTCGGGCGCCAGTCTCACTTCGGTCTCGATGGTCTCGCGATCGACTTATCCATTCCCGGGCCCTAAGATCACCCGCCCATGCGCGCCCTCATCGCTGACGCCTTCCCGGAACGTTACCTCGCCGACCTCAAGTCGATCGGCCTCACAGTCGACTACGACCCAGGGGCCACCGCGGCAGATCTGCCGGAGAAGGCGAAGAACGCCAACATCTTGATCGTGCGTAGCACCAAAGTCGACGCGAAGGTGATCGCAGCCGCAGGGTCGCTGGGGATGATCTTGCGCGCGGGCGCCGGCTACGACACGATCGACGTCGCTGCCGCAAGCGAGCGCGGCATCTTCGTCTCCAACTGCCCGGGCAAAAACGCCGTCGCCGTCGCCGAGCTCGCGTTCGGCCTGATGCTCGCGCTCGATCGCAGACTGGTTGACGGCACCGTCGACCTGCGCGCCGGCAACTGGAACAAGAAGGAGTACAGCAAAGCCGACGGCCTCAAGGGTCGCACCCTCGGCGTGATAGGTCTCGGCTCGATCGGCAAGGCCGTGGTCGATCGCGCCAAAGCGTTCGAGATGAACGTGCTTGCCTGGTCGCGCTCGCTCACGGGTTGGCGCGCCGACGAGCTCGGCGTCGGCTACTGCCGCACAGCAGAAGAGGTGGCGGAGCGCTCCGACGTCGTCTCGGTGCATTTGGCTCAGACCAAAGAAACCAAAGGCATGTTTGGGGCCTCGTTTTTCGCCAAGATGAAGCCGCGGGCGATGTTCATCAATACCAGTCGCGGCGGCCTTCACGACGAAGCCGCGCTGGTCGCCGCCATGAAAGAGAAAGGCATTCGCGCGGGCCTCGACGTGTTCGAGACCGAGCCGGCGACGCCCACGGCGTCAGGCCTCACCAACCCGATCTTTTCGCAGCCGGGGCTGGCGGGCAGCCACCATATCGGCGCAAGCACCGAGCAGTCACAAGACGCCATTGCAGAAGAAGCCGTACGCATCTGCAAGGAGTACGTCGCCACCGGTCGCGCGCCCAACGTCGTCAATGTCGAGGTGAAGGCGCCGGCGAAGAGCGAGCTCATCGTGCGCCATTACGATCGCGTCGGTGTGCTCGCGCAGGTCCTGGGCCTGATTCGCAAATACGAAATCAATGTCGCCGAGATGACGAACACCATCTTCCAAGGCTCGAAAGCTGCGGTTGCGGCCATTCGCATCGGCTCCGAGCCGCCCAAGGCATTGCTCGACGAAATTGCAGGCCTCACCGATTTCGTGATTCAGGTCGAATCGAAGCGCATTCAGTAAGCGCGTCACAACCTCAGCGCTTGAGCTTCTTGTACAGGTCGCTCTTCAGGTTCGCGCGCTGTGGCAGTGGCGCCTTGGCTGCTGGTTTGGGCGAGACCTTCTCTTCCGGATCTTCACGCCAGGGCGACGCGGTCCCTGGTGCGTCCGGTTTTGGGTCGGCCTTTTGATCGACAGGCCTGACGGCGGCGTGCTTGCTTGAAGATCTCGGCTCTGGCTTGTCCAAGATCGGCACTTCTTGATCGAAGGTCGAATCCTCGTCGAACGCGCCGGTTGCCGACAAGGGCAGCGTCTTGCCGAGGTCTTCCGGCTCACGCCGGAGATCGACGCGAGGAGGAGGCGGCGCCGGCGGGCTCCCCCATGGCGTCCCGTCGCGCGGCGCCGGCGCCGCGTGGTGCGCTGGACGTTTCCCTCTCTCGAATGGCAGCGACTGCGGTGCTGCCTCGGCTTCGATCACCAACGTCGACGCGCGTGCCCGCTCGAACGGTGGCGGCGTTCGCCCGCGGCGCGGAGTCTTCGGCATCGAGATGGGTATCTCGACAGCCTTCGACCGAGGCGCTTCGGTTGCCTTCGGCGTGGGCGCTGCGTCCGGCTCGATGATCATAGTGCCGCCGAGCCCGCGAGCAGGCTCTGGAAGCCGCGGCGGGAACGGAACCGTTCCGCCTTGGACTTTCGGCCGACCGACTGCTGGCGCTGGCTCTGGCTCTGGCTCGATCACTTGGGTGGATCCGAAACCTCTCGCTTCGGGTGCGGGCTCGTCGCCGATCACCGCGGTTGAACTGAAGTCGAGCGCCGGTACTGGCGATGTACCGGGCTTGGAAGCGCGCGCCACCAGGCCCGCGACGGTCGAGAGATCGGGGAACTCGAAGGGCGCCTCGGGCTGCTCGATTGTCGCGGCGAGTCGCAGATCGCCCATGTGCTCTTCGTTCATCATCACCGCGGCTCTAAACACGATCTCCGCTCGCATCGCGTCCGGCTCGATGTGCACGGTGTCGATCCGCAGGCTCAGCGGGATGCGCTCGCCGCGGGACGTTTGTGCCATCGCCACTCCGCGGCCCTTCGGCAAATACGTACGCAACATCGGAATGTCGGGGTGCATGTTGACGATCGCGATCAGATCGCCCCCGCGAATCTCTTGCGTCTGCTGATCGCTGGGCGCCGTCTGGTAATACGCGTCGTCGAAATCGGCAGGCACCTCGACATCGGCGGTGGTGTTCGCCGCCGTCCAGCTCATGCTGCCGCGCTTTTTTTGCCGACTCGGCCACGCGCTGGGGATCGGCCCGAAGCCAGCCGGAGAAACGCCAGCCTGTGCAGGCAGCGCCACGTTCGGGAGCGTGAGCAAGCCGTCGGCGTCGACACCCATGCCGACACCGACCGGGTTCTCGCGACTGGCGATGCCGCCCAGCGCGCGTTCGTACAAGATCGGCAGCTGCTGAAATGCTTGCGGCGCGGGGGGCTCTTGGCCAGGTCGCGCCCTGCGATCTCCAATGATCTCCAGGCGCTTGTTGATCAACATCGTGGTGTCGCGCTGCACCGCCAAGCGCACCGTCGTGCGGCTCAGCATCTGGCCTGGCGCGGCGAACGCCGAGCCCACCACCACGACCTCTGGCCGCGGTACCAGCAGCGCAAGATCGCTGCCGCGCGTGAGGCTGGCCACTGGGTTCTTGCGGTAGTGGCGCTCTTCGCTGGCGATGGGAGAAGGTGCGATCACCGACATGTGGCCGTCATGCTCGATGGCGCAGGTGACTTTGACGATCGCGGTGAAGAGCCGCCGCCCACGACTACGCCACGTACGGGTCGCTACCGCGACGGGCCCGATCGGCAGCACTTCGATCGCGATTCCCATGCCAGGCCGGAAAACCTATCACCTCTTTCTCTCTTCTTTCGGCGCTTTCCGCTTTTCTCGAGCGCCGTCGATTTTTCTCTTAAGAAAGCTCTGCTGCCAGCGTCGACGAGCAGAAGAGCCCGACGCTAGGCTCTCGACCTCATGCTCGCGATGATTCTCGCCTCCCCGGAGCGCAGCTGGCTGCTCGACATCCTGTCGAAGCACGAGCAGCCGCTGCTCCGGTTTGCGTCAACCATCGTCGGCCCGACCGATGCCCGAGACGTGGTTCAAGACACGTTCCTCGAGCTTGTGCGCGCCAATCGAGCAGAGGTCGAGGACCACCTCGTGCCGTGGCTCTTCACGGTCTGCAAGAACCGCGCGATCTCGCTACGGCGAGGCTCGAAGCGGCGAGGCGAATTCGAGGAGGTTACGGAGATGGCGAGCGTCGAGGTAGGACCAGATGGGGCGTTGGAACGCAAGCAAGCAGGCGCGAGAGTCGCCGACTTGATCGCAGAGCTGCCCGAGCGGGCGCAAGAAGTCGTCGCGCTCAAGTTTGCAGGCGGGCTCAGCTACAAGGAGATCGCCGACGTGACCGGGCTCACGGTCAGCCACGTCGGTGTCATCTTGCACGAGGCGCTCGGCAAGGTGCGCGAGACGCTGCAGAAGCGTGAACGAACGCTCGCCCTCGCAGCAGGGAGGCAGTCATGATCGATCCGTCGGATCCGCGGCTCACGGCCTATGCGCTGGGCGAGATGTCACTGACCGAGCGCGCTGCTTTCGAAGCAGAGCTCACCAGCTCACCCGAGCTCTTCGCTGAGGTCGCCGAAATCTCGAACGCTGCCGTCGCTTTGCGCCGAGAGCTCGCCACCAGCGCACCCAAGGCGCTCGAGCAGGAGCAACGCAGCGCGATCGAACAGGCGATGACGCCCGGCGGCAACGTCGTGCGGCTCGAAAAGAAACGCTCCAGTCTCTGGCTGGGCGTACCGCTCGCGATCGCTGCCTGCGTCGGTGGCGTCGTTATCCTTGGTTCGATGACCGGCTCCGACAGATCCGAGTCGAAGGATGGCTTCAACCCTCCGAGCTTTCCGGAGAGTGTGGGCGACGCCAAGAAGCGGTTCAAGTCAGCCGCTTCCGCCGCCGCGGCGCCCATGGCCACTGCGACAGCCATGGCAAGAGCCGAGGACGCCTGGAAGGACGTCAAGCGCAAGGTGGCGGAGGAGGAGCAAGCTCCCAGTCCCCAAGGGACGTTCTCGGCGAACGAGCCGTTGCCGGAGAACCCGTTCTTCAATCCAGCCACCGAGCCGCAGTCGACTTTCTCGATCGACGTCGACACCGCGAGCTACGCGATGATTCGTCGAACGATTCAGTCGCGGCAGAAGCCGGCCGCCAGCAACGTTCGCATCGAAGAGATGGTGAACTACTTCTCCTACTCGTATCCGGAGCCGGATGACGCGGCCTTCAGCGTGAACGCCGACACTGCAGAGGCTCCTTGGGATGGCTCACATCGGCTGGTTCGTATCGGGCTCAAAGGCAAGAAAGTGCAGATGTCGAAGCGTCCTGCTTCCAATCTGGTCTTCTTGCTGGACACCTCCGGCTCGATGAACGGCGCCGACCGCTTGCCGCTCGTCAAGAAGTCGATGGCGCTCTTGGTCGAGCAGCTGGACGAGCGAGACAGCGTATCCATCGTGGCCTACGCAGGCAGCTCGGGGTTGGTGTTGCCGCCGACGCCGGGCAACGAACGCCAGAAGATCATCGCGGCATTCGACAATCTCGCGGCTGGCGGTTCGACCAATGGCGGCCAGGGCATTAAGCTCGCGTACGAGACTGCCGCGAAACAGTTCATCCAGGGCGGCACCAACCGCGTCATTCTGGCGACCGATGGCGATTTCAACGTCGGCGTGACAGGTAAGGGCGCGCTCGAAGAGCTGATCCAGCAGAAGGCCAAGACTGGCGTGTTCTTGTCGGTGCTCGGCTTCGGCGTCGGCAACACCAAAGACGCCACGATGGAGACCCTGGCCGACAAGGGTAATGGCAACTACGCATACATCGACGGCATTGCCGAAGCGAAGAAGGTGCTCGTCGACCAAATGGGCGGCACACTCATCACGGTGGCGAAAGACGTGAAGATTCAGGTCAGCTTCGACCCGAAGACGGTGCAGTCGTATCGGCTGATCGGCTACGAGAACCGCGTGATGGCCCACGAAGATTTCAACAACGACAAGAAAGACGCAGGCGAAATCGGCGCAGACCATCGCGTGACGGCTCTCTACGACGTGGTGCCCGTGAAGGGCGCCGGCAAAGGCTCGCGCTACGCGAAGATCGCGCTTCGCTACAAGCAACCAGACGGCGTCACCAGTCGCCTGGTCGAATCGACCGTCGAGGACTCGGGTGTGAGCTTCGACTCGGCGAGCACCGACTTCCGCTTCGCGGCCAGCGTCGCAGGCTTCGGCATGTTGCTCAAAGGGTCGAAGTACAAGGGCGACCTCAGCTACGACCAGATCGCCACCATGGCGAACGCGAGCGTCGGCGACGATCCTGACGGTCATCGCAAAGAGCTCGTATCGCTGGTTCGCAGCATGAAGGAGCTGTAGCCTCCACCCGCTATCGATCGCACGGCGTTTGCTCTGGTCCTGACCCTCGCGTCGCTGTCCGTATCATGCGGGCCGGCGACTCCAGCGCCCACTGACCGGAGCAAAGTCGCCGCGCCACAGGGTGAAGCCCGCATCACCCGGCTCTTCGGCGCGAATCAGGTCCCGCTGCGCGGGAATCGCGTCGAGGCCAAAGCCGGGGACTTCATGCTCGAGCACGGCGACATGGTCGCGGTGGTGTCCGCCGAAGACGGCATCGTGATCGACTTCGGCCCGGCAGGCAGCAGCGATGAGCTCGTGTCGCTGACCCCGAGCGTGTACGACGGTCTTTCTGCCCCACGGGCGCCGGTTGTTTTCGTCGGAGCGGCCGAGGGTGCTCCTGGGGTGCTGCATATCGTCCGGCGCGGTGCCGCGCTGCCCGTTCGGCTGCACACGTTCGTGACCTTTCGTGGGCCATTGCTGGTGGTCGAGTCGACAGTCGAGCCAGAGAACCCGAAAGACACGGGTATGGCCGTCGGCATCGGGGAGCGCGTGGCTTGGGGCAATACGCCCTCTTGGGTGGAGGGCGTCGGCCTGATTCGACGTGACGGAGGGGTGTTCTCGACCCGCTTCATCGGTCGAGAGGGTCCGGAGCTTGCGTATGCCCTGGCATTGGACGGCGGCCCCAGTGGCGCCCCGAATGTCGTGCGCTTCTCCAATGCATATTTGGCGGGCTTTTTTGCGTCGGGCCGCGGCAGCGAGCTCACGATTGCCGAGTCGGAGGGCCGCTCCTCGCGTCGCACGCTGTACCTGTCGGCGTCCAAGCGCTCACTGGGGGACGCTGTCGCCGCGCTCATCCCACCTGGCGAGCTGCGGACGTATGAGCCGCCCCCGACGCTACCGATCACTGGGCGCGTCGAGATCGGCAGCTGCCCCGATCCAAAAGAAGTGGCAGAAGCGAGAGGCAAAGATACGGCCAAGCTCGAACGCAAACCGTTCGCCCGGTTCGCCCCCGCAGAACCATTGCGTTTGCCAGACGGCTGCTTCGAGGTGCGCTTGCGGGCGCCCGGCTACAAGACGACTGAATGGCTGCCGCTCGAACGCGCCAGCGAGCTGGCGATGGCGCCCTCCGGTCAGCTGATCGTGACGATGACCGAAAACGGCAAGCAGACACCGGCCCGCTTGCAAGTGCGCGGTGTCGCTGGCACCGCCAACCCGGATTGGGGTGAAGACCCCGACGACGGCGCCGCCCTCAACGTCGTCAACAGCCGCATCGGACTGGTGAACAAGCCCGTCCCGCCCGGCAAATACCGTGTGATCGTCGACCGCGGTTTCGAGTATTCGGTGTTCGATTCCACAGTGGACGTGACGGCTGGCCAATCCACCTACGTCACGGCGCCGATCGAGCGTGCCATTGCGACGCCGGGCTGGGTTTCGGCCGATCTGCATTTGCACTCGGATCCGTCGTACGACGCTCCGCAGTCGCTCGACGAACGTGTGATCGGGCTGGTGGTCGGTGGCGTCGAGGTGGGCGTGGCGACCGATCACAATCGCATCAGCGACTATCGACCTGTCATCGAACGGCTCGGTCTGGTCGATCGTGTAGCCTCTGTCGTCGGCGACGAGGTCACCACCGAAGAGATGGGCTTTGGCCATTTCAATATTTTTCCGCTGGAGCCTGGAACGGAGCCGATCGAGTACCGGCGAACGAGCCCCGGGGCGATCTTCGACGCCGCGCGCAAGCGCGGGCCGTTCTTCCAGGACAACGTCATCCAGGTCAATCACCCCCGCATGGGAGACATCGGCTACTTCGACCTCATTCGACTCGACCGCGATCACATCGCTGATCTCGCCGCCAGATCACCCTGGGCTCGTCTCGATTTCGACGCGATCGAGATCTACAACGGTGACGACGCCGTCTCGATTGGTGCAGTCGAGAGCGCGATGAAGGACTGGATGTCGCTCTTGGACGCGGGCATCCGTACGACGGCGACAGGCAACAGCGACTCTCACCGGGCGATCTTTCATGAGCCGGGCCTACCCCGCACCTATGTGCGGGTGCCTGACGACGACATCTCCAAGTTCGACCAGCGCGCCTTCATCGACTCCATTCGCAAAGGGCGCGCAATGGTCTCCGGGGGGCCTTTCGTGACGCTGGAGATCGAGGACGCGCGCGTGGGCGACGCCATCGCGGCCGGTATTCGGGAGGCGCGCGTTGCCGTGAGCGCACCGCGTTGGATGGATATTTCGTACATCGAGCTCATCCAGAAAGGAAAGGTCGTGGCGCGCCTCGATGGGCCCTTCGAGCCCAGCGCAGTGACGGCAGAGCTCCGCGCTACGCTCGATCTTCGTGCAGGCGATTGGGTGATTGCCACCGCCGGCGGCTCCAAAGAAATGGACCCGCTGTTCCGCCGCGGCGTGGTGCCATACGCCTTCACCAACCCAATCGTGGTCGGGCCATGAGCGCGCTCGATCTGGACCGCATCGCACCCACGCTGCGTCCCGAGCTGTCGCCATCGGGGCACCAAAACTGGCGCAACCTGCTCTTTTTGCACTGGCCGGTGCCGGCAAGCGCAATGCGCGCAGTGGTTCCTCCGGAGCTCGAGCTAGATCTGTGGGACGAACAGGCGTGGGTCGGTCTGGTGCCATTCGAGATGGAAGACGTGCGGCCCTCTTGGCTGCCGGGGCCATTGGCGATGACGTTCTTGGAGACCAATCTGCGCACGTATGTGCACTATCGTGGCGAGCCCGGCGTGTACTTCTTCTCCCTGGAAGCGTCGTCCCGGCTCGCGGTGCAGGCCGCTCGATGGGGCTGGGGCCTGCCTTACCATCACGCCGCAATGACCACGCAGCAGAGCGCGGGCGGCACCCGCTACGAGTCGCGGCGCAGCTCGAACGCCGAAGCTTGCGTCTCGGTTCGCTATCACGTGGGTGAAGTGTTTGGGCCGTCGGCGCCGGGCTCCTTCGAGCACTTCTTGCTCGAGCGCTACTACCTGTTTGCGCTCCGCGGCGGTCGCGTCACGAAGGGGCACGTCCACCACCGGCCTTACCCTGCTCAGCGCGCCGAGATCGAGTTGATCGAAGAAGGCCTGGTCGCCGCTGCTGGGCTCGCGCGGCCCGGTGGGGTGGCGCCGATCGCCCATTACGCATCGGGCGTGGATGTCGAAGTGTTCGGTCCTTGGCCGATCAAGTAGTCCAGGCCAGCGTCAGCGTGGTCGTCGCGCCGCCGCTCCAGCTCGTCTCGACGAAACGGGAGCTGACCTCTTTTGCGCCGGCGACCTCGAGCAAGCGCTCGAAGAAGCCACGCGCCTGGTTGGCGGCGGCCTCTTCTGCCTTGGCGCCCATGCCGTAGGCGACGCGAATGGTGGCCTGCTCGTCGTCGGCGTGGACGATGTCGATGGCGTCGAAGTCGAACATGCCTCGGCGCAGCACTTGGAAGCGATACAGCGTATCGCGCGGGTCACCCTCGGCGACCAGATCGGGCAGCAAGAGGCGCAGCGCGTCGGTCTGAAAACGACCCCACATGCGCACGGCCTCGATCTGCCCCTTCGCCACCTCGGCGAGAATGCCGAGCCCGAGCCGCTCGAAGGTCTCCATCGGGTACCAGCCGCCGAGGTCCACGGCGTCATTGATGAACTGCTGGTCATAAGCAGTCAGATGCTGGGTCCAGTCCACGCGCTTCATCGAGCGGACCATCTTCACGTAGTCGATGAACAAGCTGCCGCGAACGCGCCTCATAGCGACGACAACACGTACGCGAAGGTGAACGCCAGCTCGCAAAGTTTGCGAGGTTCACCGAAATTGAGTAAGAGCGAACGACCGGTTGACAAGCGAACGAACGGTCGTAATCATAATCCGGTGCTGTCCACCGCCTTCACGCTCCCCAGCTCTGGAATCGTCCTCAAAAACCGCATCGTGAAGGCCGCGATGGAGGAGGGGCTCGCGCAGGCATCGCTCGATCCGTCGGCTGCGCTCGAGCACCTCTATGCGCGCTGGGCAGCGGGTGGCTCGGCGCTGCTGATCACGGGACATGTGGTGGTTGACCGGGCACACCGCGGCCGGCCGCGCGACGTCGTGCTCGACGACCGCTCCGATCTCGAGGGCTTCCGTCGCTGGGCAACCGCCGCTCGCAGCGACGGTGCGCGCGTCTTCATGCAGCTGAACCACGCAGGCAGGCAGACGCCGCGGTTCATCAATCGACGACCCGTGGCGCCCTCGGTGGTGCCGGCCGTAAAGGCGATGAAGAGCTTCGCGGTACCGCGTGCGCTCGAGCTCTCGGAAATAGCCTCTATCGTCGAGTCGTTCGCGCGCGCAGCTGCGCTCGCCGAGCGCGCTGGGTTCGACGGGGTCGAGGTGCACGCCGCCCATGGTTACCTGCTCAGCCAGTTCCTTTCGCCCCTGCTGAACTTGCGTAGCGACAGCTACGGAGGCAGCGTCGAAAACCGCGCGCGCTTGCTGATCGACATCATCCGCGCGGTACGTACGGCGACGCGGCCTGGATTCGGTCTGGGCATCAAGATCAACTCCGCAGACTTTCAGCGCGGCGGTTTCGACGCTGATGATTTTCGCACGGTTGTTGAAATGCTCGATAAAGAAGCGCTGGACTTCATCGAGATCAGCGGTGGCAACTACGAGTCGCAAGCGATGATGAGTGGGCCCAGCGGCTCCACGCGCGAGGCGTACTTTCTGGAGTTCCTGCAAGCCGTGCGCAGCGTGACCAAGTTGCCTCTGTTCGTGACCGGTGGCTTGCGTTCGCGGCGCGGCATGGACCACGCACTGGCGAGCGGCGCCGATCTCGTCGGGCTCGCCCGCCCGCTGGCGCTCGATCCTGCGTTGCCGAAGAAGCTGCTTTCCGGCGAGATCGACGCGGCGCTGCCGGGCATGCAGCCGTTCGGTAACGGGGTGCTGCGTGGGCTCGCCGATACGGCCTGGCACTCCGCCCAGATCGGCCGCCTGGCGAGAGGGCTCGAACCCGCCCTCGCCATGTGGCCCCTCTACGCCATCGTTCGCTACGTTCTCACCGACATGTTCTTGGGCTATCGCGAGCCTTCTCCCAGCGCGCTTTCCGCGCGCGCCCCTGGTTTACCTGCATGACCGACAAGAGCGTCGCCTCCGACGTGCCGCAGAAGCGAGACCTTCGTCTCGTTCACGGTGACGCGACCAAGAAGCGGATCTTGGAGGCAGCCATGGATGCAGCGTCGACAGAGGGGCTCGAAGCCCTGACGATCGGGCGCTTGGCGACTGATCTGGGCATGAGCAAGGCCGGCATTTTTGGCCATTTCGGCTCGAAAGAGGCGCTGCAGCTGGCCACGCTGGATGCAGCGCGCGAGGTCTTCATCAGCCAAGTCGTCAGCTCGGCGTTCGAGGCGGCGCCTGGCCTGCCGCGACTCCGCGCCCTGTCGGATGCTTGGCTCCGCTATGTCGATGGCCGCGTCTTTCGGGGTGGCTGTATCTTCGCCGCTGCCGCCGCCGAGTTCGACGGGCGCCCGGGAAAAGTGCGCGATCGCATCGCGGCGATCGTGTGCGAGTGGACCGGAGGCCTCGCGAATGTCGTGCGTGAAGGGCAGGCGCAGGGCAACATCAAGCCAGACGCCGACCCTGAGCAGGTGGCTTTCGAGCTGAATGCGCTCGAGCTCGGCGGCAACTGGGGTTTTCAGCTTTTCGGTGGCACCAACGCGCTCGACCGCGCCCGCCGGGCGATCGCTGACCGGCTCGATGCGCTGTCGACAGCGAGCACCCCGCCTGGCGGTCGAGCCGCTGGATCGAACGCCCCCAAAAAGAAGCGGCGATAGCGCTTTTCGTCCCACGACAACCTGGCTAGACCGTCTTCCTATGTCGGAAAAGACGGTGTCTGAGATCGAGAAGGAGATGCTCGCGGTCGACCAAGCCTACGAGGAGGCTTTCTCGGGGAAAGATCGGCACCTGGTCGACCCGCAGAAGCTGAACGGCATGCTCGACAAGCTCGCCGGCCTGAAGGGCGACCTCGACAAGCTCGGCGCGCTCACCGGCGGCGACAACGCCGCGACGGTGCTGCAAGGCCTGGCCGATCGAGAGACGCTCTACAAGCGTGAGCTCACGCTGATCCAAGCGGCCAAAGACATGGGCCCGAATTTCGAGCGCTTCAGTATGGAAGGCGCGGCCGCCAATTTCGTGTTCGATCGCTACAACCGCCACTACGCCGGGCAGTCCCGCGACACGCGCGACCTCGGCCTCTTGCGCGAGCTCAGTGAAGAGCTGAAAGGCATTCGCAAGCGTATGACCGCCATCGGCGGCAAGAAGCTGCCCGAGCCGATGGCACGCGATCTGGAGCTCGTGGGCTCCAACATCGATCGCTACCAGATCGAAGAGCGCGAGATCCCGAAGGCGCAGTCGGCCGGCACCTCTGAAGAGCAGGCGAATCGCTTGGCCTTTCTCGCCAATCAACACTTCGCGCAGTACCAGACTTTCTTCGCTGGCCAGTCACGCATCAGCCGACGGCCGCAGCTGCTCGTCCGCCTGGTCGAGAACCTGAAGCGCGTTCGGACTGCGATGTTCGAGCTCAAGAACCGCGGTCTGAAACAGGCATCGAACGACAACAACATCGGCATCATCGACGGCCGCTTGAAGGCCTACGAAACGGAGCTGGTCGAAATCCGCAAGGTGCGCAGCGGCGTGAAGCTCGCCGACATCATGGGTGTGCTCGGTGGCGGCGCGAACGATCTGTTCGAGGAATACCGAAAAGACTTCGCAGGCAAAGATCGCACGAGCGTCAGCCTCGAGCAGCTGTCCGGGCTGGTCGACAAGCTCGACGAGCTGCGCCGCCAGATGGAAGAGCTGGGCCGCGTCGAGAAGAACGAGATGAACGCCAAGAACCTGGCTGTCGTGCGCGACTACCAGAGCAGCTGGGTGCGCGAGTACCAAGCCGTAAAGACTGCGCAGCAAGGGCAGAGCACCACGCGCGCGACCGGTAGCGCTTGATGCTCCCCCTCTGGCAGCGTGTGTCTGCTGCGCTCGCGAGCGTCGCGTTGGTGACTGCCTGCGCGGGCGCCGCAACCGAGCGGCAGACGACAGTGCTGTCGTTCGCAGATCTCGACTGCGCGACGTGCGGTGAAGAGATGGCGCAAACGCTGATCGAGCGCGAAGGCGTGTACAAGACAGGCTTCGACAAGCGCAAAGCCGAGTTGACCGTCATCGCCGACCAGGGGCTCGACGTGCTCGCGCTCGCTCAGAAGAACAAGCCACCCAAAGAGGAGTGGCGCCTCGTCGCGGGGCCGGGCAAGGGCAACTACATCCCGTGGCAGACGGCGGCTGCGACTGCAGACGTGAAGCAAATCGCGATGGATGGTGAAGACGTGGCCGATCTCGCGCCGCACCTCGCCCTGGGAAAGATCACGATCGTCGATTTCTCGGCGAAGTGGTGTGAGCCATGTCGCGAGCTCGACGCGCACGTGCTGAAGCTCGCCGCGGCTCGCACTGATATCGCGTACCGCAAGCTCGACGTCGGCGACTGGGACACCCCGCTCGGCAAGCGCTACTTGAAGGGCGTCAAAGAGCTACCGTATGTGCTGTTCTTCGATCGCAGCGGCAAGCAGGTCGAGACGCAGACAGGGCTCGACTTGGCGAAGCTCGACGCGACGCTGGCCAGGCTCTCGGCGTCTCCGGCGACCGAGGTAAAGCCATGACCTTCATCCGTGTCGCCATCGTGGCAATGGCGGTGGGCTCACCGTTGGTCTGTTGGCCAGCGCTCAGCTTCGCCGAAGCCTGAGCTGCCTGAACGAACCCCAACCTGCCGGTCGGCGGGTCACAAACGAAGGCGATCAATCCAGGCGAGCTGACGCTCCGGCTGGAGCAGTCCGTCGTGCCGATGACCGTCTCGCACGTCGCAGAGTGCCCGGACCTGGGTCCCGAGTGCCTCGCCGGCGAGCCGGCACCCGTGCCGTACAACCACCATGTCGATCAGATCATCGCCGAGACGGTGTTCGATGCCTCTTTGGGCATCACGCCGTTCTTCGCCATCGATACGCGCTGGTCGTTGCGCGTGGCGGACGTGAACCCCACCTATTCGGAGCTCGACGGCACACCCAAACAGGTGCCTGACGACATCCACCATCACGACGAGACGCTGGTCGACGTCACTGATCCGTGGCTCTTGGGTCGCTTCGCGGCCGTGCAGGGCAATTTCGTGAGCGTGCTGCGGGTAGGGCTCTCCTTTCCGGTCGGCCGCACCGAGCCCGATCCGTACGCGCTCGGCCAACAGGGAAAGACCCACGAGCACCTGCAGGCAGGCAGCGGCACGGTGGTGCCCATCGTCGGCTTCGGTCTCGCATACCGCATCGCGCCGGTGATGATCTCTCTCGGCGGAATCGGCTTTTTCAATGGTTACGAAAACGACGAAGGTTTTCGCGCGCCGACCCGGCTGTATGCCAGTCATCGCGTCGCGGTGGGCCTGTTCGACGACGTGCTGGTCCCGTTCGTCGAGGCGACGTTGGCTCACGAGACCGAGGAGTATTGGAGCGGAGAAGTGGGGCTCGAAGGCTCCAACGTTCGCAGCGAGGTCTACCTCGGTGGCGGCGCCTCGTGGCGCTTCTACGAGTCCTGGAGCATCGACGCGACAGTGCGCGGTCGTGTTGCGTCGCTCACCGAAGCGCCCACGTTCACGAGCTATGGCCTGTTTTCTTTGGGCGTCTCCACCAGCTTCGATCTGTGGGACACGAAGGACGAGCTAGCAGCTGGGGCGCCCGCTCTCGAAGACACACCCATTCGCCGCACCGAAAAAGACGGCGTGCTCGAGTTCGAGAAAAAATGACCCGTTCAGGGCAGGGGCATCGCGACGATGTGAACAGGCAAGCTGGAGCCACCTGCGGTGAGCAGCTTCATGCCGATCGAGATGTTGGTGGTGTAACGACCGAGTGAGATGACCTCGTCGCTGGCGTCAGCCACGAGGCCCTGATTCGGCAGCGCCACCAGGCCGCCGTTCGCGTCGAGACCCGCGCTGCCGAACATCGCACCAGCCCACGCTCCGGCTCGCGGGTTCAGCAGCACAGCGAGCTCGACTGTCGGTTCGATGATGCGCACGTCGTAGGTCACGCCGAAATTTCCTGGGAGCGTGACCGTGGTGCCGTCGACGAAGCTCGTGCCGACCAGATCAGGATCGAACGCGAGATTGTCTCCCAGCCGCAACCTGCCCAGGCCCGACGCATGGCGCGACAAGAGCAGCCGGTCAGCCAGTGGGAAGGTGCCCCGCACGTGCAAACCAGTATCTGGCAATAGGCTGAGCGCTGCCGTCACAACCGCGGCGTCAGCGTTCTCAGGCACGCTCACGATCGAAATCTTGAGCGGCCCGCTGATTTGAAGCTCGATGATCGCGTGAATCAGCTCGCCAGGGTCTGCCACCAAAGCGTCGAGATCCGAGTCGATCACGACGCGCTGGCTCGGCGCGATCGCTTGCGCCGGCTTGCCTGTCGCCCCGTAGTAGGCAGCTGCGACGGTGCGTCCGACATTCAAAAAGCTCGAGCTGGGCGCGGTGAGCGCAGTCTTTTCGACAGTGAGCGACGTGGTCATAGCCTCTTGATTGAGCGCAACGGCGGTGAACCGGCGCGGCGAAGCGCCGTCGTTCACGTGATAGATATAGAGGCGGTAGCGCCCAGGCTGCGCCATCTCGGCGTACAGCACGCCATCGGCGTCGACGTACTCAGGCTCATCCGAGAAGATGAGGGTCGGGGCTGCGTCGCTTACGCAACTCCGCACCGGCAGACAAGCCGCGTCGTCGATCTCGTTTCCGACATCGAACAGCTCGCCTCTGTTCGAATCAGCGAGCGCATTCTGAAGCACGCTCGACGGCGCCGGACCGTTGCCGGTGCAGCTATCGTCGACGCCTATCTCGACAGTGCCAACAGGGCAATTCGGGGGCGTGACCGTGATGCTGCCGCCCGAGCCGCCCTCGGTGCTGCCGCCGTTGCCATTCCCGCCCGCTGCGTTGCCACCCGTGGCCGTCTCGCCGCCGGCTGCAGCGTTGCCGCCAATCGAGGAGCCCGCGCCAGTGTTGCCGCCTGCATTGCCACCGCCGCTCGGCGTGGTGCCGCTGTCACCGCAAGCGACGCTGCAGCCGAGCGCGAACGACAAAACCGAGGCGCGAAAAGCCATACTCGAATGGCTATCGCGCCTCTGCCTTCGTGTCACGCGTCAGCGGTCGTCAAATCGCCTCTGCCGTCAAATCGCCTCTGCCGTCAAATCGCCTCTGCCGCTAGATCGCCTCTGCCGTTGGATCGCCTCTGCCGTTAGATCGCCAGCGCGCCGGTGCGCAGCAAGTAGCCGAGGCGCTTGCGCTGCTCTTCGTCGAGCACGGCGTGGAACCCGGAGAGCGCCTTGGTGACTGCATCGCGCAGGCGCTCTGCGCTCTTCACGCGGGTGTCGCCGGCCTCTTTTACTTTCGTTTCGTCGAACTCTGCTTCGCTGACCGCGTCTGCGAAAGCCGCGATTGTTCGACGCTGATCAACGGCGGCCTGCGCCCGCTCCGTCTTCAGCTCGTCGAGAATGACGGCGAGCTTCGCGACTTGTTCTTCTTCCAGCTCGAGCTTCCAGGCGAGAAAGCGCAGTGGGCGCCTGACCCCGAAGCCACCGCCGTCGCCTTCACCCTCGTGAAACGGAGGGCCGCCGCGATGGCCACCACCCCACGACGCGCCGTGTGCGAATGCGCCGTCACCCCCATGGGGCCCATGATGACCGTGCCCGCAGCCGCCGGCATGAGCACGCTGCTCGTCGCCACAGCCAGAGCCACGCTTCCAGAAGCCAAAAAAACCAGGATACATGTTGTTTTCTCCTCGCCGGGGCAATCGCACCAGACGGGTTTTCGGAAAGAGCGGGCGACATGCCTCGCTCTGGCGTGAGGGTGGGCCTCTGTCGTGTGTCTGTCAAGCCGTGCTGAGCATGTCGGTCGTCGCCCGGCTGCGCTAGACAGGTCTCTCGATGCAGAGGGGCAGCGACAACCCCGTCTTGGGGAAAGTACTCGACGGGCGCTACCGCATCGACCGTGAGATCGGTGCGGGCGGCTTCGGTACCGTCTACGCGGGCCTTCACCTGACGCTCGCACAGCCAGTCGCCATCAAGGTCTTTCGTCTGTCCGCTGACGCGACCAGCGAGCGGCGCGCCGAGCTCTTGGCCGGCTTCGTCGAAGAGGCGCGACTGCTCAGTGCGCTGCGTCACGACAACATCGTCCGCATGCTCGATCAGGGCTTCATGCCAGCGGACGAATCGGGCGTCGGCGCGCCCTACGCAGTGATGGAATATTGCCCGGACGGCAGTCTTCGCGAGCTCATCCAGTCGAGCGCGCCGCTGCCCTTGAAGAGCGCCTTGCCGCTGATCGAATGCATCGTCGCGGGGGTCCGGCACGCGCACGAGCGAGGCATCGCGCATCGCGATCTCAAGCCCGGCAACGTGATGCTGAGCAAGACGCCGAGTGGCATGGTGCCGCGCATCATCGACTTCGGTATCGCCAAGTTGATCGATGAAGGAGAGCTGCCCGGCTCCGGCGCGACGCGCACGCGCTCGAGCGCGATCAGCTACACGCCGGCGTACGCAGCGCCTGAACAGGCGATCGGAGGCAGAACGGGGGTGTGGACCGACGTGCACGCCATCGGTCTCATCTTCTGCGAGCTGTTGACGGGACAATTGCCCTATGGGCGCAGCGATTTGACGCTCAAGATCATCGATCCGGCGAGGCCGACGCCGGCCGCCTTCGGCGTCGACGCGGGTCCGTTCGAGGCGCTCATCGCGAAGTGCCTCTCGATTCGGCCGGATGAACGTTACGCCGACGCGACCGTGCTCGGCGTGGCGCTGGCAGAAGCGATCCGAGCGATGAGCCTCTCCGACACGGTGCTTCGAACGTCGAGCGTGCCG
>Ga0163144_10000978_pt1 | contig 67745 bp, 60 predicted proteins | sample OliLak19BULKMAT1_FD_123175 | JGI IMG/M metagenome (GOLD analysis project Ga0163144, IMG submission 123175) | Freshwater microbial mat bacterial communities from Lake Vanda, McMurdo Dry Valleys, Antarctica - Oligotrophic Lake LV.19.BULKMAT1 | ecosystem: Environmental > Aquatic > Freshwater >...
GCGGGCTCGTCCCCAGCTTAGTTGAAACTTGAAGTTGAGTGGTTCACTCTTTCGGCAATCGAGCTGATCGAGAAACTCAACCGGCAGGAGCGACAAACTCCAGCCAGCAAAGGAACCACCCAACATGTCTACACAGCTATATTTGACGAACAAGAAGCGCAAGTCTCCACGTAAAATCACGGCCATCAGTCGCGAACAACTCGAGGCGGGCCAGGTCCCCGGCTTCGAAGCGGGCGTCGTTCTCGACACGCAGCATCTGCTGATCTCGGCGCTGCTCCCGCCAGCCGTAAAGGAGTTCTTGGCCGAGTGCGAACGTGAGGTCGTGAGCCTCTGCGGCGAGTCCCATGCGCGCGGAGCGGAGTGGCTCTCGCGTTGGGGCACCCAGCGAGGGTCGATCTATCTCGGCGGCCAGCAGATCGCCGTTAAAAAGCAGCGCGTGCGAGGGCCGAACGGCGAGGAGCGGCTAGAAACCTACGAGCGGTTCCAAGACCCGAAACTCTTCGATGACCAAGTGTTCCAAGATGGCGTTCGTCACGTCAGTCAGCGCGACTACGAGAAAGGATTGCCAAAGATCGCAGCGAGCTTCGGGATGAGTAAAAGCCAGGTGTCGCGCTCCTGGGTTAAAGCGACTGAAAAACAGCTTGAAAAGCTTCGTAACCGCAGTCTGTCCGAACTCGGAATCGTCGCCGTGCTCATTGACGGCAAGCGGTTCTCAAAGCGCGGGGTCGTCGTCGCGCTCGGAGTAGGTAGCAACGGAAAAAAAAGTGTGCTTGGGATCTACGAGTCATCGACCGAACATTCTGCGGCCTGCCGCGCTCTACTCGACGATCTGGAGCTCCGGGGCCTCCCCGCAAGTAACCTCCTGTTTGTCGTCGACGGCGGCTCCGGACTGAACAAGGCACTGAACGAAAAGTACGACGCCCAGGATCCCGCCAAGCGCCGCGCAGCCCGAGTCCGCTGTTTTATTCACAAGTGGTGGAATCTCGAGGGTGTTCTGAACGAAAAACAGCGTGAAGAAGTCGCGCCGCTTTACTGGGCAGTGCGCGAGGCGCGCGACTTGACTCAGGCGCTAGCGTGCGCCCACGCGCTCGAACAGGTCTTGGGCCGACACAACGCCTCTGCACTCACGAGCTGGTGTGAAGCCAAGGACGATCTGCACAGGCTCGGGCTCTCGACCGAACTCCGTCGTTTTTTCTCGACGACCAACCCGATCGAGAGCTTGAACTCGCTCCTCGAAGAGGATCTCCGGCGCGTGAAGTCGTGGAAGGATTCAAAACATTTCCAACGCTGGCTCGCCACCGCGTGTCTGCAGAACGAAAAACGCATGAAGCGCATCCGCGGCTACCGCGCCCTACCAGCGCTCGTCGTCCGACTCCAAACCCTCTGCACGCACGACATCATTGTTGACAGCGACGATCAAGTTGCGTGACAAAGACCCCGCCACTCAACCGAGAGTTTCAACTACGCCAGGGACATGCCCGCCGCAGCCGTCCTGACCAAGAGCAATGAACAACAGCGCGACCATTGTCGGAAGAACGGATCTACTAGGGGTATAGGTTACTTTCATTTTTTGTCCTCCGATGACTCGGTCAATGGGAAAGCGGCTAAAATGACGTGATAAACGGAATCGGCGTGGGGGTCACTTTTCGTGAGTTCGGCGATGTTTCGAATGGTTTGCTCCATGAGATCGCGGATCTTGACGTAGGTACTTTTTGAAACTGCTACCGTATGGCCCAGGACATGACGCTGCTCGATCGGCGTGTTGTCCAGCGTCTCGCCTGCGATCCGAAACATCTCCCGGTGAAACTGCCTGAGTGCGACTTGGAATATTTTATCAAAGCACTGAATGTTCTTTTCTGGAAAGTTGACCGCACCGTCTTTGCTAAGCTCAATATATTTATGATCGACAAGAAACTTGAGAGCATCATCAACTTCCTTGAGAGGTACGCGCGACTTAAGACGCTTCTGGATGGCCGCGGGCTCCCATTCCACGCCGTCGAGTCCCGCCATCTCCCGAATGGCCACATGATACCAGCGGGACAGGTACTGGAAGGTCTCCATCTCCTGAGGGTTGTGCTGCTCGTAGGCGCGAAATCTCTGGATGCGGCCCAGGGCTTCCATCCTTACGCCGTGAATATCGCTTTCGGCGACCGTCAGGAGCAGCTCCAGAAAAGTTTTTTCGGATTCATTTAGTCCGAGATGAGGAAGAATCTTGGCCAAGCCCTTGGCTGAAATTGCGTGTTTTCCACTCAAAACCATCGAAAGGTAGCCGGTTCCCATCTGGGCTTCAACGGCAAGCTTCCGAAGAGAGAACCTCTTTCGCTGGGTCTTCAGATAACCGATCCAGTCGCGGAGAAAGGCGCGGTAGTCCTGATACGTGAAGAGATCAGGCCGCTTGGCTTGCTCCTCAATTCGTATTTTCTGGACCGCCGCGCCTTTCGCCATACGTCACCTTGAATGAGTTAGAAGGAACCACTGGCGGCTTCAGCCGTATTTTTGAGCTGAGTCCCATTGGTCACGGTCGATAGCGCAGTGATGATGCCTTGAATCGACATCCCCAATGCGCCGCCACTGGTGGCAGCGTCAAACGTCCCGGCGAACTTCATCGTGATGCGATCAGTAGTTTGATAAATGCCTGAATTGTCGACGTACAGGCTGTATCCGGTGCCACAGCCATCTTCGAGGTCAAATTCGATTCTCTTGTAGGTAGCCTTCGGCACGTCTACGCTTGAGAGGGTGGTGCCGGCCGTACTGAGAGTGACGAGCCCGAGCGTCAGATCGACATTGTCTGCATCTGTGGCTGAGTCGCCGCTCGTCGTTTCGCCGTCCTGTTTGAATCTCAGGCGTTTAAAACACATTTTAATCTGGCTGATGGCGGCGTGGGCCTTTGGAAAAAGTCCGTCCATCCAGTGATCGAGTCTCATGAGAAAGATCGAGGGGGCTTCGATTTTCCGGGGTTCAACTTTCTGAGCAAACATAATCTGGGCAGGCCCTCCGGGCTGAACTTTCGCAACTGTATAGTTGGAAAATGCCAAGTCCACGCTTTGGTTCTTCCCGCATCCAGTTACGACAGACGCCAACGTCAACACGACGATGCCCAGCGAACGAGTAATGTGATTCGAGTAATACATAGGTCCTCCATTTTTGACGGGCTGGATTTTTCCAACCTGACAACCTCCATTCTGAAGTAACCGCTCGCTGAAGTCAACTATTAGTGATCAAATAATTGATCACTAATGTATGTAGTAGTATATATAATGTTAGCAATAACAATGCATTATATACTTAATTGATCAAAATAGAGTTATAAAAATGGATCAAGAAGTACGCAATTGGATCAGTTCGTCGTCCAGCCACTCGGATTGCCAAGCACGACGGTCTGGCCGGCGCGGCTTGTTTTGACTGTATTGCCGGTCATCGTGTTTCGCGACGGCGCTTCGTAGCCGCCGGGCACCGGCTTGAACAGAATCGGGATGTCGACGATGCCCTTCAGGGTATTGCCCGTGATGCTGATGTCCCGATAAGTATTATTGAAGCTCTGGTTGCGACTGTCGCGCCAGTAGACGATCCCATAATGCATCCCCTGAAAAAGATTCCCGGAGATCTGAACTCGCTCGAGCGGAATATTGGAAGTCTGGGGATAATATTCGCTCGCCATCGAAAGTCCGTACGCGTTCGTCATCTGATCCGTCCTCATGTGGCGGTTGTCGGTCACGTAGCTCGTGTTGTTCAGAATCTTCACGTCGCGCGAATGGTCGACGTAAATATTGACGCTGTAGTTGTCGCCGACGCGATTGCCCTCGATGTGCGCGCCTTCGACCAGGAGCGCGCTGAGACCCTCGCCCCAGCAGTCGTGCACCCAGTTCTCCTTCCACGTGACGTTCTGCGAAGGCGTCCCATTGGTGCGGCTCCAAGTCGCGATGCCGCCGGACCAAAAGCTCGTCGTGGATTCGTTTTCGTTCTGCAGCACGCAGTTGAAGACTTCGTTTTTCTCGAACGTGAGATTGCTTCCGCTGCCTCCGAGACCCCGACTCCACGTCGAGTGGATCTTGTTGCCCGATACCGTGACGGAGTCCGAATCGGTCAGGTTGATGCCGCAGCCGGGTGAGGACGAGATTTCGAGGTTTTGAATCTTCACGTGCGAGGAACGGTCGATATGGATGACGGCATTACCGTGATTTGAAATATTGCAGTCGCCTTTCGTGACGCCCGTCTTGCCCTCGAGGACGGCCTTTTCTCCTGGATAGCTCGCGACGATGACCGGCTTTGCCGCAGTCGCCTGAACGTTGATTCGGGCCTGGACGGCCGGGTAGCGCCCCCCCCGCAAATAGACCGTTTCGCCGGGCTTGACTTGACTGAGCGCCTTCTCGACGCTCTGGAAAGGCTGAGTGATGGTTCCCGTGCCAGTGTCGTCGTTGCCCGTTTGCGCCACATAGACGGGCTTGGAGTTGTCCGCGGAGCAGGCGCCGATCAGCAGGGCCAAAATCAGAAGCGTCGGGCTGAGGTTTTTTTGCATCCGAATACCTTAAGGGATCCGAGACGCAATGCTAGGTCCGGTGCGCTGAACCTCCTATCCATGCGATAACGTTACGCGTCAGTGACCTATTTCCCTTTTGACAAGGCTTAGATAGCCCCCTATATCCCTTGAATCCCCAAAGGGTGAGAGGTCCATCAACGCTGCTTTGCGGCGCGGATCTACGCCCTTCGTTTTGAAAGGTAACTAAATCAACAATGGTCGGTAAACAATCAGTCGAATCAGAGACTAAACCAAAGTCTCTTCCCAAGAATCAAAGCTGGATGGATGAATTCTCCTCCGACAGCGAAGTCGAAGAAACTTCGACCCAACTCACCGAAGGCGAAGAAAATTTCGCCGCTCTTTTTGAAGCCTCACAAGCTCAACAAGAAATCCGCGAAGGCGAAGTGGTCGACGGTACCGTCGTCAACGTGAACCCGGACTTCGTGACGGTGGACATCGGATACAAGTCGGAAGGCTTGGTCCCGATCCAGGAATTCAAAGACGCGCACGGCGCCTCCACAGTCGCCGTCGGCGATGTGATCAGTGTCTATCTCGAGCGCATGGAAATGGAGAACGGCTTCATGCTGCTCTCCAAAGACAAAGCCGAGATCATTCGCGCATGGGACGAAATTAGCGTCGCTTGTGAGCAAGATCAGCTCGTGGAAGGCACCGTCATCGCCAAAGTCAAAGGCGGCTTGTCCGTCGACATCGGCGTGAAGGCGTTCCTGCCGGGCAGCCAGATTGATACGAAGCCGGTCAAGAACTTGGATAAGTTCGTTGGCAAGCGCTACAAGTTCAAGATCATCAAGTTCAACAAGAAGCGCGGGAACATCGTGCTTTCTCGTCGGGCGGTCGTCGCTCAAGAGCGCGAGCTGCAACGAGCCGAGACTTTGGCCAACTTGGCTGAAGGCATGGTCGTCCAAGGCACCGTCAAGAACATTACCGAGTACGGCGCGTTCGTCGACTTGGGCGGTATGGACGGACTTCTCCACATTACGGACATGAGCTGGGGCCGCATCAAGCACCCGAGCGAACTGTTCGCGGTTGGCGACGAGATCAAAGTGAAGATCTTGAAGTACGACAAAGAAAAAGAACGTGTTTCGCTGGGCCTCAAGCAAGTCAGCCCGAACCCGTGGGACGAAGTCGAATACAAGTTCCCGGTCGGCGTCAAGGTGAAGGGCAAGATCGTCAGCTTGAAGGACTACGGCGCATTCGTTGAACTCGACGACGGCATCGAAGGCCTCATCCACGTCAGCGAAATGTCGTGGACCGAGCGCGTGAAGCATCCTTCGAAGATCGTCAATGTCGGCGACGAAGTGGAATGCAAAGTGCTCGAAGTCGATTCGAAGCAGAAGCGCATCAGTCTCGGCCTCAAACAACTCCAAGCCAATCCGTGGGACGAGCTTGAGATCAAGCACCCGGTCGGCGCGGTTGTTGAAGAAGCCGTCGTCAAGTCGGTCACCGACTTCGGTGTGTTTGTCGACATCGGCATGGGCATCGACGGCTTGATTCACGTGAGCGATATCTCGTGGAACAAAAAACTCGGTCACCCGTCCGAGAAGTACAAGAAGGACGACAAAGTCCGCTGCGTGGTGCTCGGCATCGACAAAGCGAACGAGAAGTTCTCTCTCGGTATCAAGCAACTCGAACGCGACCCTTGGGATTCGATCAAGTCACGTTACCGCGTGAACCAGGCGATCGAAGGCGCGATCACGAAACTCACCGACTTCGGTGCGTTCGTGGAGCTCGAAGACGGCATCGAAGGCCTCATCTACGTTTCGGAGATCGCGGATCAGCGAATCGAGAAGCCATCGGACGTCCTCAAGGTCGGCGATAAAGTTCGCGCCGAGATCCTTTCGATCGAACCACGGGAGCGCCGCATCGGCCTCTCGATCAAGCAGCTTGGTCGCACTGAGGAACGCACGAACTACGAGCTGTACTCGGGCGACAAGAAAACCAAAAACACGATGGGCGATCTCTTGGGCGATAAGCTCAAAGCGGCGCTCGCCGGAAAGAAAGACGAGAAGGACGAGTCCGTCGAAGAATAGGACTTCGCATCTCTTAAGTGAAATGAGGGCGCCCGGGAAACCGGGCGCCCTTTTTTATGCGTCCGTGTTATTTTCGCTCCATGACCTCCCATCCCAAGCGAATGCACACGAGTCTCTGGAACCCGATCGTGATCGTCGCGGCGCTCGGTTACTTCGTCGATATCTATGACCTGCTTCTGTTCAACATCGTGCGGGTGCCGAGTCTGCGTTCGATCGGCTACGCCGGCCGGGAGCTTGAGGTCGGCGCCACTCTCCATAACATCCAGGTCATCGGCTTGATGATCGGCGGCGTGCTCTGGGGGATGCTGGGTGACAAACGAGGTCGGTTGTCCGTTCTCTTTGGCTCGATCATCCTCTACTCAGCGGCCAATCTGGCCAATGCATTTGTCCAAAACTTCACCCAATACGCGATTCTACGGCTGATCGCCGGGATCGGACTGGCCGGTGAACTCGGGGCCGGGATTACGCTCGTGGCGGAGACGCTCCCGAAGCACCTGCGCGGTTATGGCACGATGATGGTCGCGTCGATCGGCGTGATGGGAGCGATTTTCGCCGGTATCGCGGGTGAGCTCTTTGATTGGCGTACTTGTTATTTGATCGGCGGGTGCCTTGGCTTCGCGCTCCTCGTACTTCGCTTCGGGGTCTATGAATCCGGGCTCTACGATCAGATCAAAGACTCCGTGGGCGTGCGCGGAAACTTCTTCCATCTGTTTCAAAAAGCGCGCATGAGCCGCTACTTGAAGTGCATCTTGATCGGGGTTCCCGTTTGGTACGTCATCGGCATCCTGGTCGCGTTTTCGCCGGAATACGGTATCGCCTTGGAGGTCACGGGGCCCGTTACCGCGGCCAAAGCGATTCTCTGGTGCTATGCCGGGTTGGTCTTCGGCGACTTCATGAGCGGCTGGATCAGCCAACGCGTTCAGAGTCGACTGAAAGCGGTCGCTGGTTTCCTCCTGCTCACGATGGGCGTGATCGTTTTCCACCTCATGTCGTATGGTCGATCCCCGGAGATGTATTACACGACCTGCTTCTTCCTCGGCTTCGGAGCCGGCTACTGGGCCGTCCTCATCACGATTGGAGTCGAACAATTCGGCACCAATTTACGTTCGACTGCCGGCACCACGATCCCGAACTTCGTGCGCGGATCCGTAGTCCCCATGAGCCTGGCATTCCTGGCCATGAAAGGCGGGATGGGGTTGATCGGGGCTGCCGCGACGGTCGGCGTCGTAGTCTTTGCCGTCGCCTTCTGGGCGTTATTGGGGCTTCGCGAAACGTTCGGTACGGATCTCGACTACCTCGAGGACACTCGCTAAGGTGACGCATCATGACTGAAATAAAACGCAAGACTAACCCGCTGACGATCGTGCTGCTCCTCTCCGGAGCCTTCTTCGTCATTTTCCTTACTGTCTCCGCCGTGCTCTTCATGGGCAAGGCGCCCCAGAGTGAGAAAAACAAAATGGGCAGCGCTTTTTTTAAGACCGGCTCCGTCGCCGTGGTCGAGATATCGGGCGTCATCATGGACTCGCGAAAGACGCTACGGAAGCTCGAGCGCTTGGAAGAGGATGAAGAGGTGAAGGCCATCGTCGTCCGCATCAATTCGCCCGGTGGTTCGGTCGCGCCATCCCAGGAAATTTACGAAGCCTTGAAACGATCCAAGAAGCCGGTCATCGCGTCAATGGGGTCCGTCGCCGCAAGCGGCGGGTATTACATCGCGATGGGCGCGAAGAAGGTTTTCGCCAATCCCGGAACGATCACCGGCTCGATCGGCGTCATCATGGAGTTCGCGAATCTCGAAAAACTTTATGAATGGGCCAAGATCCGCCGCTACGTCTTGAAGACGGGCAAGTTCAAGGACGCAGGCGCCGAGTACCGCGAGATGCAGCCGGAAGAACGCGCCTTGTTGCAGTCGATGCTGGATAATGTCCTGCTGCAGTTCAAGACCGCAGTATCGGACGGGCGAAAAATTCCGATGGACCGCGTGACTCCGATCGCGGATGGCCGGATTTTTTCAGGCTCTCAGGCATTTGAACTTAAGCTCGTGGATCACTTGGGCACGCTGAGCGACGCCATCGAAATGGCCGGTGAAATGGGCGGAATCAAAGGAAAGCCGAACGTGGTTTATCCGGAACGCGGAAGGCGAAAGTGGCTGCAGATGTTATTTGATGACGCAAGCTCGCCGGATGATGACTCCGAAGCGACGGCGACCTCCCGTTCAGGAGTCTCGGCGCTCGTGGACGCGATCGCGGATCGCGTGGTCGGAGCGGCTGGAATCACGTCCGTCCGACTTCAACCCGGCATTTACTGGCTCTGGTCCGGCGGACGCTGAGGTCCAAGGATGTCCAAACCGTATCCTCGTGAAATCGCTGTTCGCGTCCTGACTCGCGTTCTCAGTGAAGGTCAAGCGCTCGACCGCGCCCTCGACGAACTCGCACCCCCCGCGGTGGCGGGTGCTGAGTCGAGCCGAGGCTGGCTCCAGGAAGTATGCTCTGGAGCAATTCGATGGAAGGGCCGCTTGGATCTCGCCATTGATTCGACGGCGATCAAAAAACGCCCGACCGGCTGGCTTCGAAAGCATCTCCTCATCGCGTCCTATCAGCTCATCGCTCAGGACCGAACTTCCCCGGCCGCGGTCGTCTCGGAGACGGTCGAAGCGATTCGAAAAAAAGAAGGCGAACCGCCCGCCAAATTCGCAAACGCACTTTTGCGCCGAATCGCCGAGCACGGGGATTCGTGGCGACAGATGGAACTTCCGTCGCCGGCGACTGACGAGGAGGTCGCGCAGTGGGCAAGCTTACCGGAATGGCTCTGGAAGCGGATCGTCGCGTCTCACGGATTTGCATGGGCCAAGGCCTATGCGCTGGCGAGCCTGGACCGTCCAACGACCTGGCTTCGTTCGGTCGATCCCGCGAAGGCGCCTCCGATGGCCGAGCCGGGGCCGTGGCAGGGAATATGGCGCGCCGATGCGCCGCCGGACTTCACGTCGGACGGATTTTTCGCCCAGGATATTTCGAATCAATTTCTCGTTCGGGCCATCGCCACCCGCCTCAAAGAAGTGGCGAGTTCAAAAAGTCCGTTGCGGTCCCTCGATCTTTGCGCGGCGCCCGGCGGGAAGTCGCTCGGCTTGGCGTTGGATGGATTCAGTGTCTGGTCGACTGACTCCGATCCCGCTCGCATGATCCTCATGGATCAGACTTTCGAGCGTCTCAAGCCGGCTCTCGCCCGCGGGGGATACGCGCTTCCACGGTCATCCGATAAAGCCGCCGCGACACAGGCGGCTCCGTTTGATCTGGTTTGGGTGGACGCGCCTTGTACGGGCAGCGGAATTCTCCGGCGACACCCGGATGCGCGTTGGCTCAAGCGTGAATCCGATTTGGAGAATCTGACTCAGACCCAGGCTGCGCTTCTGGACGAAGCCTGGACCAGCGTCGTCACGGGCGGCTCGTCGCCTACACGGTTTGCTCCGTCTTGGCCGAAGAAGGCGCCGTGCGCGCCAAGGGTTTCGCGGAAAAAAGCGGCGCGGAATTGATCAGTACGTGGGATCTCGCTCCGCACGTCGCCCCGCATGGCGACGGATTTTTCGGCGCGCTGTTTCGAAAACGGGGTTAGTTTCGGTTCAGCGTTTGGATCAACGCTCGCAAGGTCGCTTGCGTGGCCCGGACGGCATCACGATTCGTTAGGCTTCCGCTCACATGAATGAAGCCGCCACCACGATTCTGAATCGGATCCGTCGGCGACGAGTGCTCATCGTGATACCAGGCGGCGAGGTGGCCGAGGAATCCGCAAAGGTAAGATCCCGCATCGCCGCGCCGATCCACCCAGGCATTGATCCCCGAATGCTCTATGACCGCGGCCGCGATCGCGTCGACCGGTAAGGAAGATGAACGCGCAGTGTTCCGCATAAGCGACCTCGGTACCGGATAATCCGTTCGTACATCGATGGTCGATGGGAGTCGGCCTCGCTTGAACCACTTTGAGTAATATCCGGAAGGAAGGTTGGTTTCGATTTCCCAGGGCCCGTTGCCCTGGCCGAAGCCGATGATGGCGACGGGCGCGAGCTTGCCCGTGACCCGCATGAAATCGTTATAGGTCGCCGCGAAGTCGACGCGGAAGTCACCCACTCCGACCAAGCCGGCGCCGACCGGAAACTCCGGGAAATAAGCGTAGACATCGTAACCGGATTTCTCCCAGTTCTGACCGCCCCAGCCTCCGGGATTTTGCGCGGGGTTCTGACTGAATTCCCGGAGTATGCCGTTGGTCGGCGGCCAATAACCGACGACGAGAATGTTCTTGGTGGCGGCCAGCGCGGACTCGGCTAAAAGGCATAGGGCGAACGTCAGAACCCACTTCAACCCTAACTTCCCCATGAAAGAGGGAAATACTCAAAACGTCGGGTGAAGTCAAATTACGGGGCTTTGGTTTCGGTATAAGCCTTTTCGAAATCGACGCTGGTGAGTGGATTGATCACCACATCTTTCACGAACGGCTTGAAGAGGTAACCCGTCGCGCGGAAGTAGAGTGGAATCAACGCGGGCTTTTCGACCAAAAGTTTACGTGAGGCTTTGACGTAAAGATCCCGTCGTGCAGCCGGGTCTTGATGCGACGAAGCTTGAGCGACCCAGGTGTCGTACTCGGTGTCTGCCCAGCGGCCGTAGTTCTGCATCGAGCTCGAAAGAAAGAGTCGAAAGAAGACGTCCGGATCCGGATACGAAGTGCCTTTCGAATTCAGAAACAAATTCGCGGGCTTCGTTTCGAGCTGACTCCAATAGGACTTGGTATCCGCGCTTTCGAGTTCAACCGGAATCCCGAGATTTTTCCGCCACTGCTCTTGGAGCCACTCGGCGAGTTCGCGCATTTGCGGTCGATTGAAGTACCGGAGCGTGATCGGGGGGACTTTCGCACCGCTGGCCCATCCGGCATCTTTCAAGAGATTCTTCGCGAGTGCTTTCGAACCGCTGAGCGGAATCGTATCGAGGGTGGCATCGCTTGGGATACTTCCCAGGATGGACCAGATTTCCGGCGGCACGAATCCGAGCGCCGGCCGATGGGGAGCGCCGAGGGCTTTTGGAATTTGGGTCCGGTCGAGCGCGGCCGTCAACGCGAGGACTCCGGCCCGTGATGATGTCAGGGGATGTTTGGCGCCGATACCGACGAAGTAAGTGATCGGACTCGGCTTCCACTGGAGATCCTTGTGCTTGCTCGCGCCGATTCCGGGATCCGTGATGAACTCCAGATGACTTCCTTCATAGAGATTCAGGCTCGTATTGTCGTCAGCCAGGATCCACCCCTCGAGTCGGAAGAGCTTCGCCGGCGTTTCCGCTTTAGTATTACGCTCCATGACGATTCGGATCTGCGGACGAACCTCCGTGATTTTGAATGGGCCCGTGTAGGCCATGTGCTCGGGATTGGTGAAGTGATCGCGATAACGCGCGATCAGGTCCGGTCGAATCGGATAGGTCGTCCAATGCGTGAGCAGTGCTGGAAGATAAGGCACCGCCCTCGTGAGGCGAATTTCGAAAGTGGTGGAATTGATCACGCGAATCTTGGGATCGGAACCGGACGGATTGGCCGAAGCGCCTTCGACGTCGAACAGAAAGTAAGCGTAACTGCTGGCAAGTTGCGGATCCAAAAGCCGCTTGAGACTCGCGACGCAATGATCCGCGGTAACCGGCATTCCGTCAGACCAGAAGATTCCGTCCTTCACCTTAAACTGCCAGACTTTGCCTTCGGCGGAAGTCTGCGAACTCTCGACCAGATCCTTGATGACTTTGCCTTCTGCGTCGACGCGGTAGAGTCCGCGCTGGGTGTTTTGAATCACGGGGATCGGGATATCGCCGAGATTCCAGTCGAGTGACGCAGTCTCGAAGGGCAGCCGAAAACGGAGAAGCTGGCCGCCGGGTGCGTGGTTGGTCGGATTGGGGGGCGCCGCGAGCGCGTGAGTTCCGACGTGCAAAGCGAGAACACTCAGTAGAGCGATGAGGGCGGGCATCGTTGGCATAGGCTTTTAGGATAACCCCGAACCGGGCCCAAATCTCATAAATACCCTGGCAGGCATGGCATCAGTCAGTAACTGCTACTCACTGGAACGATATCTCCGCGAAGTGGAAGGTTCTTCACGAATCCCTTGAAGATGCGCCGCCCGGCCTCCTTCGGCTCGCAGAGCAGAATTGTTTTATCGCCTGACTTCATCGTGATCGGATCACTGATCACCAAGCGTGACTTCTTCATGTCCAATCGTGAAGGCGCACCGGCGCCGAACCAAACATAGGAGTATTTGATCCAGTGACGTTCAGAGCCGAGGGCTTTTGAAAAAAACTGAAACCAGACTCCGGGGACATCCACATGAGTCGAGAAATGACACCAGTCGCGCCCATGCGCGAGGGGGCAGAGCCCGAGGTGGGGGCAAGGTCCCCAAATTCCGTACGTCAACTTCGGGTGTTCTTCATCAGTCACGAGAAAGCGGTCACGAATCTGAGATAGAAGCTGCGAAGGTTTTCGCGAAGCGGGCTCCAAAAACAGCATTCCGCCGCCTTTAGAATGGGCCGCGCGATCGAGAATGGTTTTGAGCGAGGCGTAGGCTTTGGGATTCGTCAGGCTGGTTTCGTTCAACACGTTACCCGCGATAACGAGCGAGTAATCTTTCGGCGACCGGGCGGCATTCCACCAAGGTTCGCGAACGGCGTGAAACTCGACGCGACCCTGGAAGCTCGGCACGGATTCCACGATTTTCGCGATAATCGCGCCGCCATCTTGAAGAATCGTCCCGTTCGTATCGTACGCATCGATTTCGATTTTGGTGGGAAGGTCCTTGTGATCCGACAGCCAGAGCAAAAATGCGATCGACGCTGTCGCCGGGCCCGCTCCGAGATCCGCGATACGCAGGACGCCGGCTTTGCGCCCGTGCTCGAGAGCGGCCAGCGCGGCCTTTTCGTGAAGCCCGATAACGGTCAGGAATTTGGCGGCTTGCAGTGGGAGAAAGTAGAGCAGGTAAGAAGAACGGGATTTGGGATGGGCGAAGTAATCGGGAAGCTTCGCCGGCCGTTCGTCGGTGAAAAGGGCGGAAAGCTCCAAGATCCCGCGCGAGAAGAAGCTCCCATCCGTTTTCGAAAAAGGTTTACCCTTCCAAGACTCCTTCGGACTGTAGCGATCCTTGACGTATGTCGGGATGATTTCGTCGACGAGTTTCAGCCACGGGCGTGGGAAATTTGCGCTGGGTGTACTCGGCTTCATCAAGAGCGGGTTATACTGGGCTTAGGATGTTCGGTCGCGAAAAATCGCTCTGGCAAGAGCCCTCCCGCAAACTTTGGATGTATTATTGCCCGCATTGCGCCGTGCAGAGGCGACTCAGTTTCAGCACGAAGCCGCAACCGAGGCATTACGCGCAAGTGGCGCTCACGGCGCTTATGTTCATGCTCGCGACGTGGTCGTGGTTCACCTGGAAAGGGATGGTCGCGTTCCTGCCTTTTTGGATCGTCTTCGAAGCAATTTACCGCACAAAAGCACGCGCCGCGTTAATCTGTACGAACTGCGGTTTCGATCCGTTTTTGTATGTGCGAAATCGTGATGAGGCGAAAAAAGAGATTCGGAATCACTACGAAGTCAGACTCGCGCGGAAAAAATCCGCGCAACCAAAGTCGGTTCCCATCACCGCGCCCGCACGTCCGCCCGCAAGCGCGCCCGAAAACTCAACCGACGCTTGACAGTCCGAGTCGAGCGAGGCTAATCCCTAGCGCATGTCAGTCAATAAAGTGATTTTAGTGGGGCGTCTCGGCCAGAACCCGGAAGTACGGTATACGCCGTCCGGAGCTGCCGTGGCGAATTTCAGTGTGGCTACGAACGAAAGTTGGAACGACAAGCAAGGCGCAAAGCAGGAACGTACGGAATGGCATCGCGTAGTCGTTTGGGGCAAGCTCGCTGAGCTTTGCAGCAAATATCTCGTCAAAGGCCGTCAGGTTTATCTCGAGGGTCGGCTCCAAACTCGTCAATGGCAGGATAAAGACGGCCAAACCAAGTACACAACGGAAGTTCAAGCGCAGACCGTTCAGTTCCTTGGCGGCAACGCTGGAGCAGGCGCTGGGCAAGAGCAAAGCATGGGACGCGGCGGCGATGCCGGCGCTTCTCCGGCAATGGCCGGCGGCAGCTCGGATTTCGGCGGCGCGCAGTCCGGGGGTCCGATGGATCAGACGGCTCCGCCTTCCCGCATGGGTGGCGAACCCTCGTTCACTGAAGACGACATTCCATTCTGAACTCTGAAAGCTTTGGCGAGATCCTTTGCGCACCCTGATCGTCATTCCAACCTATAACGAGATCGAGAATCTTCGCGATCTCGTAGTGGCCGCGTTGATCGCAGCGCCGAAGAACGTCGATCTATTGATTGTCGATGATAATTCGCCGGACGGGACCGGGAAGCTGGCCGACGAACTCGTCTCTGAGAACAATCGTGTTCATGTGCTTCATCGGCCGGGCAAGATGGGTCTCGGCACGGCATACGTGAACGGCTTCAAGTGGGGACTCGACAAGGGCTATGAGGCTCTTGTCGAGATGGACGCGGACTTTTCGCACAACCCTCGGTACCTCGGCGAAATGTTCAATCGCCTCAAGACTCACGACGTCGTCATCGGATCGCGCTATGTCCCCGGTGGCGGGACCGTGAACTGGGGGATCGGTCGCAAGATCCTCAGCCGCGGCGGCAGCCTTTATTCCCGCTTGATTCTGGGAGCGCCCATCCGGGACTTCACCGGCGGCTTCAACGGTTGGAAGCGTCATGTACTTGAAGACGTCGAGATCGGCACGCTGCGTTCAGACGGCTACTCGTTTCAAATTGAGCTGAAGTACCGCGCCTTCAAGCGGGGTTACAAAATTACCGAGTTCCCAATTATTTTTGAGGACCGTAAGGTCGGTAAGTCAAAAATGAATCGCCGCATTGTTTTTGAAGCGCTGGCGCGAGTCTGGTCTTTTCGTCTAAACTGACTTCCCAATGCGCTCCGCTCTATTAGCACTGCTTTTGATCGCTGCTACATTTGTAGACGGGGGCCCGGGCGCGCGCGCGGGCGATGTCAAACGCACGACCGCCATTCTTGTCGACAAATCGACGAATACGCTCAAGCTGACCGAGTACGTCGACGGAGTCTACCAGCCACTCCTGACATTTCACGCCACGATGGGAAAAGTGAAAGGCGACAAGGACAACGAAGGAGACCTCAAGACGCCCGAGGGTATTTACACCTTCAAGGCGAAGCTGTTGCCTCCTTCACTCAAGAAGAAATTCGGCGTGATGGCGTTCTACATGAACTATCCGAATTCGTATGACGAGATGGCCGGCCGTACCGGCTTTGATATCATGCTCCATGCGACGGATGATCCACAGCGATTGGTTCATAACTTCGACAGCGAAGGCTGCGTCGTTCTTAAAAACGAAGAACTCGTTCAAGTCGCGACGAAGATTCGGCTCGGTCTCACACCCATTCTGGTTTTTCCGGAAATGCCGGTGGACAAACTCGCGGAATACATGCGACCGGGGGTTTCCGGCGGCGGGCTCAAGGAGTTCTTCGAAAGCTGGATCGCCGGATGGGAGAGTCGCGACGTGGACCGTTACGTTTCCCACTACCACAGCGATTTTAAAGGTAACGGCTTGGATCTCGCGGGTTGGAAGGCCTACAAGGGAAACCTCACCCGGCAATACGCGACGATCACGGTCGGACCGGAGGATGCGAAGTATTACCGCCATCCCAAATACTCGATGATCACCTTTACGCAAAATTACCGATCCAAGCGCAAAGGCGGAGGATGGGGGCATCGTTCCCGCGGCACCAAGATTCTTTACGTCGCCGAAGAAGCGGGCAAGCCCAAGATCATCGCGGAGAATTACACCACTTTGATGTGGTAGAACTCTTCCATCATGGCAGCCCAACGGAGCTCTCTCGATATTCAGGCCGATGTTCTCGTCATTGGGGCGGGTTTGATCGGCAGCTCGGTCGCGATGCATCTCGCAGAGCGAGGTGTGAAAAACGTGCGGGTGATCGACTTTGATCTTGAGGGTTCACTCTCAAGTTCGGAGTTGAACGCGGGCGGCGTACGGGGAACATGGACCCAACCGATCAATATCGAGGCGTCCAAAATATCGATCGACTACTTCGCCAAGCACGCGCTCGACGTCGGGTACCGGGCCTGCGGATACCTCTGGCTGCATTCACCCGAAAAAATCGCGGGTGCGATCAAGGCTCGCGAAACGCAAACTTCCATGGGTTGGGAAGTGCAGGCCTGGGACGTCGCCGAACTTCGGCGCAAAATTCCGTTCATTGACAAGACGGACGGGCTCGCGGGCGCAATGTTCGCCCCTCGCGACGGGCTCGTAAATCCCAATCTCTTGAAGACGCACTATCGTAAACTCGCGCGCGAGAAAGGGGTCGCCTTCGATGACCGCACGTTACTTCGGCACGCGAAAATCTCCGCGAGCGGCGTGACGCTCGAGTGCGATCGCTTTATCGGGGAAATCGCGCCCGAATCCAAAGCCGGCATGCTCGCCCGTCAGGAGGCTTCGCTCCCAAGGGAAGTCGTGCGCTATCGCGTCGATCGCGTCGTGAACTGCGCGGGTCCGTGGGCGCCGCTCGTCGCGCAAATTCTGGGTTATCCCTGCCCGTCACATCCCGTACGCCGTCAGGTTTGCATTTTCGATTGTCGGGACGTCGATCTTACGGCTTACGGTATGATCGTGGATTCGTCGGGCGTCTATTTTCATCCCGAAGCGACCAACGGTCTCGCGGGATTCGCCGACCCCAATGAGCCGAGCGGCGTGAACTACGCTTATGACGGGGAAAAGTTTTTCGAAGAGGTCGTTTGGCCCGCGCTCTACGCGCGTTCGAGCAAATTCGAGCGACTCCGCCACATGACGGGTTGGGCGGGGCTTTACGAAGTTTCGCCGGACGAAAGCGCGATTATCGGAAAAGTTCAGTCCGGTAGCGCCGGGAGATCTGGACGCTTTTTTGAATGCCATTCGTTCTCCGGGCACGGCGCAATGCACAGTTACGCCGCGGGTCTGGCGATGGCAGAATATATGGATCTGGGCCGATTTAAGACCTGGGATGCGGCACCGCTGTCGGCCGCTCGTTTTGACTCGGGCCAGCTCATACGCGAGACCTTGGTCATCTAGCAGTGCCGGTAGGCGTCAAACGCCCGCCGGGGCAGGTTGGCTCACCCCAAGATGATACCGGACCGGGTTCCCTTCGGCTAAACACGCATAAATAGGCGTCATTTTCCTACTCCGCTCCGGCCCTCGGCTTGCTCATTGATCAGTCGAGGTTCGTTATGATTGATGTCGCGCAAGTTTACGCAATCGGGGTCCTGTTCTGCGTCCTGGTTTTTGGGTTAGTTTGAATGAATGGCAGCCTCGTCCTTCCCGCTCTTTCATGTCGACGCTTTTACGCTCGATCGACCGTTCTCCGGAAACCCGGCCGCCGTGTGCCTTCCTGATCATGAATGCGATCCGGAATGGATGTTGAAATTCGCTGGCCAGATGAATCTTTCGGAAACCGCGTTCGCGCGAGCAGGCGTGCGGTCGGGCGAGTACTCGTTGCGATGGTTCACACCCGCCGTGGAAGTCGATCTTTGCGGACATGCGACGGTCGCCACGGCCTACGCGCTCTGGAATAGTGGCCGCGCGGATCGCGGGCGCCCGATTTTGTTTCAAACGCGTAAACACGGACTGCTTCCGGTGCAGCTGGATCAAGAGGACGACCGCGTTTGGCTGGACTTTCCGCAGCTCGGGCTCGCTCAGCATGAGCCGCCGTCGGGGTTGTGCGAGGCCCTTGGCGTAATGGCAAGTCAGGTGAAATTCGTCGGATTCACGGCGACATTCGCGTTTTTTGTCGAACTGGACTCCGCGGAGACCGTAAAGGCGTTGGCGCCGTCCATGGCTGCCGTGGCAAAACTCCCTTGCCGCAGCGTCGTGGTCAGCGCAGCGGGCGGCGAAAGAACGGATTACGTCCTGCGGTACTTCGCGCCCGCGCAGGGAATTGACGAGGATCCCGTAACTGGATCCGCGCAGTGTTACCTCGGTCCGTACTGGGCTCGCGCGCTGAACAAAACCTCGCTCGTTTCTCATCAACTTTCAAAACGCGGCGGTGAGATTCTGGTGCGGGTGAATTCGGAACGCGTCAAGCTGGGCGGTCGGGCCCGCGTTGTCACCGAAGGGCGGTTGGTGTGACGGTGGAGTTTGAAACCGCCGTGATGTCCGCACGAGACTTTCCTCGAACCATCGAGGTGTTGGAGGCCGGAGTTCGTGATCGGGTGGCGCCGGGGTTCGTCGCAGGTCTCTGGAGCAAGCGTAATCCGGATTTGGCCTGGGTACTGGCGACCGGCAGTCGTCGAGTGCTCCCGTCCACGACACCCATGTGCGCGGATACCGTTTTTGACCTCGCTTCGCTTTCGAAAGTCATGGGCACGGCGACGCTCGCGGCCATTCTAGTCGAACGCGGATGGATCGGATGGGACAGTCCGCTCGACGCGCTTTTGCCGGGATCGAAGTTTCCCGGAGTTTCGGTTCGTCATCTGCTTTCACATACCGCGGGCTTCGCAGCCTGGGCTCCATTTTGGGAAAAGCTGCGCGAGCGATTTCCGCCCGGTTCGCTCTTCGAAGTGCCGATCGCGGAGCGCCAGTCGGCGATGCGGGAATTCGTCCTGGCATCCAAGACAGAAGCCGCGCCCGGTGTACGCGCCCTTTACTCAGACGTCTCTTTTTTGCTTCTCGGATTCGCCTTGGAAGAAGTCACCCGCCTGCCCTTGGATCAGGCGATCGAAACCTACGTGCTCAGACCCATGGGAATCACTGGCGCGCGCTATTTCCGCACGGATCGCGCGCCCGCACAGGGACTCAATGAAGAAATCGCCGCCACCGAGAAATGCACGTGGCGGGGAAGCGTCTTGCAAGGCCAAGTGCACGATGACAACTGCTGGAGCATGGGCGGTTACGGCGGGCATGCCGGGATTTTTGCGAACGCGGCGGACGTGCTTAAGTTCGGCGCGCATCTGCTCTCAGGTTTTCTTTCGAAATCGACACTAACGACGGCTTGGACGCGGGTCGCGTCGCCGCCGGCTTGCGAGCGCACCGCCGGCTGGGACACGCCGTCGGGCGATACTCCGTCGGTGGGCAGGAAATTCTCAACGCGCTCCGTGGGTCACCTCGGTTTCACCGGAACATCGCTTTGGATCGATCCCGATGCCGGAGTCGCCGTCACGCTTTTGTCGAATCGGGTGCATTTCGGGCGCGAAAATACGCTCATCAGGGCGTTTCGACCGGCCTTCCACGACGCGATTCGTGAGGACTTGAAGGCCCGACTTTGAATATAATTAAGGAATGATCTCTGCAGCCGCCATGAAGGCATCGCCTCCCATCGAAACCAAATCGGATCCGCGCAACGTACAGCCGCGAAGCCAGCCGCTTCCCTCACTCGATCAACTCCGCCACGTCCATATCGTCGGGGTCTGCGGAACGCTCATGGGCGCTTTCGCTTCCTTCCTGAAACGAAGAAACATCCGGGTCACGGGAAGTGACCAGAACGTTTATCCTCCGATGAGCGACGTCCTGCGGGAAGCGGGCGTTGTGTTGATTTCCGGTTACCGGGCTGAGACTTTCAAGGTGATCGGCCGTCCCGACATCGTCGTGATCGGCAACGTCATCGGTCCGACCAATGTCGAAGCGCGCGAGGCGATCGACGGAGGCTACGCGTTTTGCTCGCTACCGGAAGCCATGGAGCAGCTCATGCTGAAGGAGACGCATAACTGCGTGGTCGCCGGCACGCACGGCAAGACCACGACTTCGAGCCTTTTGGCGTGGACGTTGGTCCATGCCGGTAAAGATCCAGGGTACTTCATCGGCGGCGTTTCCCACGATTTACCGCATAGCTTTCACACTCCGCCGAAACTGCGGAAAGGCGCATTTTTCGTTCTTGAAGGGGACGAATACGACACCGCCTTCTGGGACAAGGTTCCGAAATTCAATCATTACTTGCCCGACGACGCGATACTCACTTCGGTCGAGTATGATCACGCGGACATTTATCCGGACTTCGCATCCGTGCGCCGCGCTTTCGACGGATTGATTACGCGGATTCGGCCGGGCGGCCGGCTGATCGCATGCCTGGATTATCCCGTCATCGGGGAAATCATGCGTGCACATCGTGGAGAGGTCGCGACCTACGGTTTTAGCGCGCAGACCGGCGCCCGCTACACTCCGGGCCGCGTTCGTCAGGAAGGCGATTGGATGCGTTTTGACGTGCTCGACAACGGAAAGAAAGTTGAAGAGCTTTCGCTGCGAATCCCCGGCAATCACAATGTGATGAACGCGCTAGCGGTTTGGATCGAGTGCGGATTCCTCGGGCTCAGTTCATCTGAAGTCCGCGTGGCGCTCGAAAATTTCCAAGGCGTGAAGCGCCGCCAAGAGGTGAGGGGCACCGTCAAAGGCGTGACGGTCATCGACGATTTTGCCCATCACCCGACCGCAGTTCGCGAAACGCTTCGTGCGCTTCGCGCCAAGTATCCGGGGCGCCGCCTGGTTGCGGTCTTTGAACCGCGCAGCGCCACCTCGCGCCGCAAAGTGTTCCAACAAGAATACGGCGAAGCCTTCGGTTACGCGGACTGTGTCTGGATCGCCGCGCCCTATGACCAATCCCGGATTCCAACGGACGATCAGTTCTCGAGTGAGCAGCTCGTGGACGACTTGAAGCGCTTGGGCAAATCCGCGCAGGTGTTCGCCGAAGTCGAGCCGGGAGTGACCGCAGTGGCCGCAGCAAGTACGTCGGGTGACGTAATTGCTGTGCTTTCCAACGGCGGGTTCGGCGGCTTTATCTCTAAACTTCTCGATACCTTAGCACGCTAGAAACCCCTCAAGTCGGCGTCTGCACGGGCCGAAGAGTCAAGGACGCCGCTCGGGGAGATCAATGGCAGAAGTCCTTCGCAAATTCGGTCGCTACTTCCTACTCGACCTCATCGCACAAGGTGGGATGGCGGAGATTTATCGCGCGCGTATGGCCTCGCGAGACGGCGCCGGGCGTCTGATTGTCATCAAGCGGATTCAGGCGGGCTACGGGACGAACAGCGAGTTTCTGCAAATGTTCAAATCCGAGATCAAAGTCACGATGGGTTTCAATCACCCGAACATCGTGCAGCTCTATGACTTCGGAGACGAACAAGAGCAACCGTACATCGCGATGGAGTTCGTCGACGGAAAAAATCTTCGTCAGTTCCTGCAACGCTTCAGTGAACTCAAACAAACTTTCCCCGTTGACCTTGCCGCTTTCATCATCGAGCAAGCCGCGAGCGGCCTCCACTACGCCCATGCTTATCGGGACAAAATCACGGGCGAGCCGGTCAACATCATCCACCGCGATATTTCTCCCCAGAACGTCCTGATCTCTTACGAGGGGTCAGTCAAGATCATCGACTTCGGCATCGCCAAGGCTAATAGCAACAGTGAAACGACTCGGGCCGGCGTCATCAAAGGAAAACCGAGTTACCTGTCGCCCGAACAGATCAACGGTGATCCGCTCGATTGCCGGTGCGATCTTTTCGCGCTCGGGACCGTGCTTTGGGAACTTTTGACTGGAAAGAAACTGTTCTCCGGCGAAAATGATTTGGCCGTCCTCAAGCTGATCGAGAGTTCCTCCAGCCACGTCAAACCGCCCTCGACGCTCAATCCGCAAGTTCCGCAGAGTTTGGATACGATCGTCATGCGGACGCTTTCGCGCAACCGGGAAAAACGTTTTCAAACGGCGGAAGAGCTTCAGCGCGCCCTCCACAAGTTTCTTTATTCGTTCAATCCGGACTTCAATCCCCGAGATTTGAGCTACTACGCCAAAGACCTCTTCAAAAACGAGATCGTCGAGGACCGTAAGCTCATCCAGCGGCTCAATGACAAAGTTGAGGTGCTTCTCGCCGTCGACGATCCCGTCAGTTCGCCGCTCGGCATCGCGAGCGGCGGCAAGAAAAAGGATGACACGACCACCGTCGTGGACTCTCGTGGAGCGCAACCGGCAAACCAGCAGCTTTTCGATGCCGGATCGATTGCGAATCTCGAGATCGACACCCAGAGCGCTCGCCCCGGCAATGGTTTCCAGTCTCCACGGCCATCCGCGCCCTCGGCGAAACCGAACCGATCCCGCTCGATCTCGAGGGCCCATCCCGTTCCACTTGACGGAGGTTCGCCGAATAAAGGAATGATGTTCGCGGCAGCGGCCGCCGCGCTGGTCGGAGTCATTTTTTTCGGGAAGGATTTCGGGTTGCCGGTGCCGGACTTTTTCGCCGGCGAAACCAAACTGATTCTTAAAGGCGACGCAAAGCACGTCGTGATCGCCGTGAACGGGCAGAAGCTGAGCGTCAACATGCTTCCGGCGACGATTCACAACGTCACCCCGGGCGCCCAATTCAAGGTCTCGATCACGGGCGAAGGCGGAACTTGGGAAAAGTCGATCAGCGTAGCCCAGGGGCAAACCTCCGAGGAGCAGGTCGTTCTCAAGCCGGATTCCGCTTCGACCTCGGGTCACAGCCCGGCCTCCATCGGAAAATCGCTCTTCCTCAAGCTCAACGTGATTCCGGGCACCGCCGGTGCCCTGGTGCAACTTAACGGCAAGCCGATCGATCCTGAAAACGCATCGATTTCGGTAGAGCTGGATCGCCCCCAGGAGTTGACCATCGCGCGCCCCGGTTTCAAGCCGTACCGACAGGACTTCACGTTGGATTCACGAACCCTGGGCAGTCGCCGAGACTATGAGATGGAAATTCGCCTCGATCCGGTGAAGTTCGGCCTCCTCACGATCCGGACCACCCCGTCCGCGGATGCGCAGATCATGATGGACGGGAAGCCGTGGGAACGAAAGACACCGATCGAAAACGAAAAGTTCCCGGTCGGCACCTACAATATCCGGCTCCACAATGACGCCCTCGGGATGGAAAAGACCGTCACCGTCACGATTCAAGATGGCAAGTCGACGATCGAGAGCGTTCGTCTCGCCATTAAAGACTGACTCATTGCCTCACGGATTCGCCGTGAGGCGCGACCCGATCTCCTGGGCCAGTCGCCGGCTCGCAACGGACTTTTGCTGGTCGGCCCTCCAAACCAAACAGATCTCATCGGCGACCGTGGGCGTGCCCGGACAGCGCTTGAGCGCTTGGCCCGTGCGTGCCCGCAGCGCTTGAGCCACGCGGGTTGGGAGAATCCCCACGCCACATCCGGCAGCCGTCAACGATGCGATGACTTCCAGATTGGGTGAAGTCAAGGTACGGTCGAAACGAACGCCTTTGCGGCTCCAGGCCTGGGTGATTTTCTGGATCTGATGGAGATCCGGGTCGCAGATCAGCGTCGTCGACAGCTTTCCGTTCGCACTCCATCCCGCCACTTCGTCGTCGAATAATTTGCGAACCACAAGCTCCGGGTGCCGAATGGGGTTGACGACGATGCCGAAATCGACTCGTGAGCTGATGATTTCCTCGGTCACTTTGCGTGATAGATCGTGCATGAGCCGGATCTCGAGCGCGGAGTTTTGCGCGAGGATTTCAGGCAAAACGCGGTGCAGGCTGTAAAGGGCCACGGACGCGTGGCAACCGATCGTGTAACGCCCGCGCAACTCGGATTCGTCGCGCGCGGCCTCCAAGCGCAATTTGTCCCAAAATTCCAACAGCTCACGGGCCTGAGCGGCGAACCGCGTACCCGTGCGCGTAAGTTGAACTCCCGCGCGGTGACGGATCAGGAGCGCCGCGCCGATCTGTTTTTCGGTCTTCTTGATGGAGACACTCAGCGCGGGCTGGGTGACACCGAGGCGTTCCGCGGCGCGAGAGAGATTACCGGAGTGAGCGATTTCCAGAAAATAACGAAGTTCCGTGGGGCCGGGCAATCCGAACGGGGCGGTGGGAATCATAAGAATCGTTTATCGTAACTATTACGAAGATTCATTTTATTTATAATGGCTCGGAACGTTATGTCCCATGACCAGGAGAATGAATTTATGGCGAACCCGATTGATTTCACGGCCCGACGGAAACTGTTGAAAAGCATAGCCGGCGGTGCCGGTCTGGTGGCCGGAGGGGCGCTGTCGCTCGGAGCGATCGCCCGTCAAGCGAGCGCGGCGTGCGGGTTGACTCCCGCCCAGACCGAGGGCCCGTTTTATCCGGTTCGAGATCAGCCGGACAAGGACTGGGATCTGACGTTCGTCAATGGCCGCCGCGGCAAGGCCTTGGGACAGGTCGTCCTGGTTCGGGGACGCATCGTCGATGAGTCTTGCGTTCCGGTGGACGGCGCGCTCGTTGAAATCTGGCAAGCCTGTGCCAGCGGACGCTACAATCATCCGTCCGATCCCAACCGCTCCGCGCCCATTGACCCTAACTTCCAATACTGGGGCCGGGGCACGACCGGACCCACGGGTGAATACGTTTTCAAAACCGTGATACCCGGCGCTTACCCCGCGAACGCCACCTGGTGGCGGCCCCCGCATCTTCATTTCAAGGTCGCGAAACTCGGTTATCGGGAGTTGACGACCCAGATGTACTTCGAGGGCGAAGCCCTGAATGAGCGGGATTTGGTCCTCCTCGATACCCCCGCGGGGCAAAGGGATTCGTTGATAGCCCGCTATCAACGGCTTCAATACGGCGATCCGGCGGATGCGAGAGCGGTGCGCTTTGACTTGAGCCTCCGGCGCGTGGTTTAAGCGAGGGCATGGACAAAAGCTTTTCGACATCGGGACCGAAATTGGAAAAAATACAGAACTACGTGACGCACGTTTTCGCCCCCGAGGATCCCTTGCTCGCGGAAATCCGCGAGAGGAGTGCACGAGAAGGCTTGCCGCAGATCCATGTCGGACCGATGGACGGCCTGCACCTTGAAGTTTTGGTCCGGGCCAGCGGCGCGCGGAAAGCCGTGGAAATCGGCACGTTGGCCGGCTACTCCGGCGTTCGAATCGTACGCGGACTAGGGCCCGGAGGTAAACTCTGGACGTTTGAGTTCGAACCCGTCCACGCGGCCGTGGCGGCGGAAACGTTCAAGCGCGCCGGCATCCACGAGAAGGTGGAGATTCGCGTCGGAACCGCGATCGACGAAGTACGGTCGATAGAAAATCAGGGTCTGTTTGACGTGGTTTTCGTCGACGCCGACAAGGTCAATTATCCGGCGTATGCTGAATGGGCTGCTCAGCATCTTCGCGTGGGCGGGCTCCTGATCGGGGACAATTCCCTCGCGTGGGGAATGATCGCGGACGAAACCTTCGAATCCGAGGAAGATCGGGACGCCGTGCGGGGCCTGCGTGCATTCAACGATTTCGTGGCCCGGAGCGGACGATTCAAAGCCACGCTGATGCCGACCGGCGAAGGCTTGACCGTCGCGGTGAAGCTTTAAGTCTCGAACTACTTCTCGAACTTGTAGCCGACGCCGTAAATCGAAATAATGTGTTTGATCAGCGCGGGCATCTTTTTGCGCAAGGCCCGGATGTGTACGTCAATCGTGCGATCATTGGTTTTGAGCGACTCGTCTTTCCAGACGTCTTTCAAAATCTCTTCGCGCGAAACCACGTTTCCGGCCTTGATGGCGAGGCAGCGCAGAATGTCGAACTCGGTCAGCGTTAAGATGATCTTCTTCAGGGCCCAGGTGACTTCACGATTGGCGGAATCGATACGGAGGTCTCCCACTTGGATCGGTGCCGACTCCGAGTCCGCGCTCTTGCGAAGTCGCGCCCGAATCCGCGCGACGAGCTCCTTGTAGTCAAAAGGTTTCGCGATGTAGTCGTCCGCGCCCGTGGTGAGGCCGTGGGTGATGTCGGTCACGCTGTTTTTGGCGGAAAGAAAAATCACCGGAATGCGCTTGGTGCGTTCGTCCTTTTTGAGCAATGAACAGGCGTCATAACCGCTGAGGACCGGCAACATGATGTCGAGCAGGATGAGGTCGGGCGCGCGATTGCGGGCGTATTCGACCCCGATCACGCCATTCTCCGCGGAGATTACGTCAAATTCGCGCCCGAGCATCGCTTCGAGAAAGCGTCGGGTGTCGGCGTTGTCTTCGACTACGAGGATGCGAGGTTTTTCCATAGCTCCGGGTTCACGTTATATTGCTGGCAGAACTCGACGCCCGCCAGTCTTAGAATTTCATTCTGCGTTCGGAGGTCCGCCGCCTGCGCCGAAACCAGAGTCTCTCGCAACAGCAGATACGTGGCGCGCTTGAGGCGCGTTTGACGTTGGCGCAGGAGTTCGTTCTCGGCCTGGATTCTTTGAATGGTGGCGGGGTTTCGATTGGTCGCGCGACCTTCAAGGATGCGGATTTCCTTTTCGATTTCGGAGATCCGACGTTCCATTTCGGTGATTTGATTGGCGGCGGTGCCTTCGGCGGTCGCGGGAGATTGCTGACTCATGTGATCTCCAGTACGCCTTGCTGTTGCAGCACGATGATCAGAGATCTTTTGATCTGAGCCATTTGCATATTGACCGCCCGATTGGCCGAGCGTTTGGAAAGCACTTGGCTCATCAGACTTTCCAATTCCCGCACGGAGCGCTTGAGGTCGGAATTTTCGCGGCGTAAAGATAGAAACTGAGCGTCACTGATGCCGCCCGAAGCTTTGCCCAGAATCGCCGCCTTTTGCGCTTCGAGCTGTGAAAGTCTCTGTTTTAGGCGAAATTCGTTCGATTGCAGCCCCGCCAACCCCGAGCCAAGTTGCTGGACGGCTTCGGCAGCCGTAGCCGCTTGCGCGAATGCTTTGTTCGGGCTCGCGATGATCAAGACGGCTTCTGCGACCAAGCCGGTGCGAAGCTGCAAGAGCGCCAGTTCCGTCGCCGAGTCGGCGATCGTTGCCTCGCAAAGATCGAGCACGACGTTTTTTTTGGAGGTATTTTGACCGAAGATTTTGATTAGGCCGGCTCGAAGCACCGCAACCTGAGCGACGCTGAGCTCTTCAGTGACGCGTAACACCGTAACTCCGTCTTGGAGCTCGAGCTTGAGTTTCATGATTGTAAAAAAAGTCTAACATAGATTGCGTTTGCGTCTCCCAAAAATGAAGTAGGCTGAATAAAGTGACGCAGAAGCCGCCGCCCAAAAAGGCGCCGGAGAAGCCGGCCGCCGCAATTGCGGCGTCGGCTCCGGCAGTCAAAAAACCACCGCTGGGGCAGCCCGAGGCACCCATGCAAAAAACCGCGGCACCGGCACGAGCCGCGGGAGGCGCTAGACCCCCGCCGAAATTCGACCAGATCGAAGACGGAGTCCTGGATCTATTCAAGGATACTTCGACCGAGATCCCGAATGTGTTTCGCGATTTTCTCGATAAACTCGAGCCGCCGCTCGCGCTTGGCGGAACGAGCGCCGCGCTTCTGAAAGATTTTGCGAATATAGACGTCACCGCCGAGCGCGTGGCGCAGACTTTGCGCTCGAACCAATATTATCAGCACCATTTTCAGCGCGTGGTCGCTTCGATGAGCCGGCGTCCGGATCCTCCGCCGCTCGAAGCGGCCGTCGTCATGCTTGGAATGCAGAATTCCCGGAATCTAATTCTCGCGCTTCAGATGCAACGAGCCGTGCATCAAAATCATCCGGAATATGACAAGGACGGGAAGCTCAAGCTGGCCACGAAGGAAGTGCTTAAATACGCGCTTAAGACCGAAGAAATTCACGTCACGCTGAAGGCGCAGTACGCGGATTTGGGATTCGCGGCAGGGCTGGTCTTCGATTACATGATCGCGCTCGCGCATAAATTTGCGGCCGAACCCAAGAAGGTCATTCCGTTCATTGATCATCTTTACATGCATTGTTTGAAGTCGGCCTACGTGGCGCGCGAGCTTTCGCTCCAAATGCCTGCTGCGGGATTCGGAAAATTCACGTTTCCGGCCGCACTTCTACATGACATCGGCAAGGCCGCGATGGCGATTCTGACTATCGAATACTTCACGTTTGTCGAAGACTGCCAGAAGAAGGACGTCTCGCGATCCATTCGACTATTTGTCGAGGAAGAACGATTCGGCATCAACCATGCCGTGCTTGGCGCGATGATCTGTAATTCTTTTCAGATCTTTCGACCGATCGAACGCGTGGTGCTTCATCACCACGCGCCGTTCGTGATTAGGGAAACCCATCGTAACTTGCATCCGTTGACCGCGCTGACCTGTCTGGCGACGAATGTCGCGAATCACTTCAAAAAAGTGGATAAAGATGACGACCCGGTGATCAAACTCTGGAAGGGACCGGAGATCGCGGATTTTGCGGTCAGTACTCGGCAGATCCTTACTGCGATCCAACGCGTCGTCTGAGCGGCGCGAAGCAGCCGCGACGTCATGAGCCACTCAGCCTCTCGACAGTTTTGCACTCTGGACTGGTCCGCGGCATCGTGCCGCCCCTTCCCGGGCTCAGGGCCCATCCATGGGCCCGCCCGGGTGTGGACCCGTCCAGCGCGCAAAACTGTCGCGAGGCTGAGTCCCTCGGACTGGCGTGGGCGTGATGCCCACTCGGCGAAGCTTGGAATCGAAGCGGAGGAGCGGCCGCGCATGAAAGTGATCACCGCGACCATCCGTCTGGGGTCAACGGGCTTCAAGCCGCGAAACGACTTCCCGTTTCGCGCGCAAGTTTTGCCGTGATCACTGAACCATACCCACGCGGGCGCAGGATGCGCCATTAGCGTGGGAAGGGGCGGCACGATGCCGCTGGTTCACGTGATCGGGGCAAAACTTACGCGGGAAAAGGCAAGTGGCTTACGCCGCTTTCCGCAGTGGGAACTGAAGAGCGATGAACTCTTCGGTGATCTCTTTATCGATCTCGCCCCAGGACGGGTGCGCCTCTTTGAAGACTTTGACGAGTTGCGGGTCGAACTGGCGTCCCGCGAAGAGGGTGAGTTCCTTGTACGCGACTTCGGGGTCGAGGCCCTTCCGATAAGGGCGTGTGGTCGTCATTGCATCGTACGTATCCGCGATCAGAATGATGCGTGCGGTGAGCGGAATGTTGTCGCCCGCGATTCCGTCCGGATATCCCAGGCCGTCGATGCGCTCGTGATGGTGCTTGATGCCGGGCAGAGTGGCACGGAAGAAAGGGTTGCTGGCGAGCGGTTGAATGATCTCCGCGCTTTTCACCGGATGGGCGCGGATGATGTCGCGCTCTTCGGCCGTGAGTTTTCCCGGCTTCAGTAGCACGCTGTCGGGGATTCCGATTTTTCCGAGGTCGTGAAAGAGACTTGAATATTCAACTACACGTTGCTGTTCTTCGCTGAGGCCTGCGGCTTGCGCGAGGAGCTTGGCGTTGCGCGCGACTCGGCGGCAATGCCCGTAAGTGTAGGGATCCCGTTCACGCAGCGCTTGCATCAGCGTATCCGTGACGGGAAGCAGCCAGTCCGGCATTTCGCTACTGGCAGTCATGTTTGAGTTCATTTATGGGACGAGTCCATTCCAGAACTTTTCGGACGGCGACGCAGAAGAAATGAGCGCCATTTGGTTGACGTCCCGCTTGGGTTCAAGGGAGGCCTTGCCGATAAGGAATCAATGGCCTTAAGTCGTCAACAAGCGCTGGGATTCGTTGGGCTTGCCGGAAGTCTGGGCGCGCTCGCCTTTGGGCCGGGCGCCTGGGCTCGCGGAGACTTAATCCCCGGGGCCCGTTATGTTTCCGCCCGAGGGGCGGCGCTGGGTGACGCTTTCCTGCCGCTGGGGGAAGACGGCGCGAGCGCCCTTTTCTACAATCCGGCGAACATCGGAAAAATTCGCCAAACCAACTTCGAACCCCTCAATGTCGTGGTGGAAGGGAACACCGGATACTTCGGACAAGTCGACCTGAGTTTCTACAAAGTTCTCAATCTCAATAACTACGCGCCGACTTTGAGCGCCAATCCCGGGAAGGCTGCGAGTGTGGCATTCGGAGCGTTTCCCAACTTCTTCATGCGCGGATTCGCGTTTGGGGTTTTGCACCAACGTCGGATTTACGCGACGACTGATGGCACCAACATACGTTACGTGAGTCGCTTCGAAACAATTCCCACCGTTGGCACGGGCGTCCGGCTGGCGGGCGGCGTCGTTCGACTCGGTTATAGCTTGCAGTGGGTGCACGCCTCCACCGGAGACATCAACGTTCTCGTGGGATCAAGTCCGCTGGGCTACAACCAACAACTCAAAGAGGGGAGCGCGCTTTCGCACAATGCCGGGATCGCGATCACGCTGCCTTACGCGTATCTGCCGAGTCTAAACCTCGTTGCTCGGAACATCCTCGGTGCGCGCTACACGGCCTATCACCTTTACCCTCTGGCAAAGAACAGCTCGGGCGTTCCTCCCACGGAGCCCATGACCTTCGACGCGAGTTTCAGCGTCTCGCCCAAGGCGGGCCCGTCCGGCGGATTCTTCAACATGGTCTTCGAATATCGCGACATCCTGAATCAGTCCGGCATCAGCTACTGGGGGCGTGGCGCGGTTGGCTTGGAATACGCGCTACGCGGTGCCTTTTTCGTGCGGGGCGGTTGGGGGAGCGGTTATCCCAACGCGGGCATCGGTCTCAAGCGGAAGTCCGCGGAATTTTCGCTGACCTGGTTCAGCGAAGAAGTCGGGCGCGATTACCGAGACGAACGCGATCAGAGATTTATTTTGCAGTACCAGATTCGAACTTTCTAAGGTGGGCACTCATATGACACTCGATCTCACAGTAGTGGGCGCGGGCCAGGATGCGGAAGACAAGTGGGCGCGGGAGATTTCGCGCCTGGTGGAAGCCGGTCAGGTAACGGTCACCGGCCGTGCGTCCGCCGGCGGGGTGCTCGGTCAGATCGTATTCGTGGATGGGCAGTGGATCGGCGCTAACGCGGAACTCGAAAAGCTCGATCGTCGCGGCCGTGCGGTTTTTCTGATCGTGCCCGAAAGCTCCGGCGTGCCCAAGGCGCTCGCGGATGGCCGTGTGGATGACGTCCTCATCCATCCGTTTCGTCCGTTGGAACTCCTCAGCAAACTTCGGCAATACGAACGGGTTCTGATGTGGGACGAAGTCTCACGAATGAACGAATCTTTTTCGCAGCTGATCGGCCGGCTTCGCGAAGACCTGCAACTCGCCGAACGCCTGCAGAAATCCAAACTGCCGCTCCGGTTTCCCGAGGTTCCCGGCATGAAGGCCCATAGCCGTTATCTCGCCGGCCTTCGCTCCGGCGGCGATCACTTTGACATCGCCGAGAGTCGCGACAAGTCCCGGATATCGCTCGTACTCACGGATTCATCGAGTTACGGATTGTCGGGGTCGATCCTGGCGGCGCTCATGACGGTCGCGGTCAAGCTGTCGGCCGAGGAAACGCGATCCTGCGCGGAGACCGTCAAACGCATCCATGCCGAACTCGCCGCGACGCTCGGGCAAAAGGACAAACTTTCAATGTTTTACGGTGTAATTTCGCGAAAAGACCTCGTGCTTCGCTATTTGAACCTAGGAAGCTCCTGCGCCTTTCACGCGACCGCGGGAGCGCCGTTTCGTCAACTGGCCGCCCAGGGTGGACTGATCACGCAGGCGGCGGGACTACCGAGTCTTGCCGAGGGTGAAATTCGGCTGGGTCCCGATGATCGCTTCGCGCTGATCTCCGACGGTTTCGTCGAGGCGGTCGGCGGCGCGATGCCGATGTGCAATCTCCTGGATCGTTTTCGAAAAAAAGACGCGCTCGACGCGATCAACGAAATGACCTACTCCGTGAAGTCGAAATTCACCGAACCGGACGACATGCCTGAGCAGGATTGTACGGCGGTCCTCTTTGACGTGGATAGCCGAGTACTCCGGCTGGCCTGACTTCGCGAGATTAAGCGAGCGCGAGACGAGAGTTGCTCTTAAGGAGCATTTTGAGGAACTGTCTGAGTCTTTTCATTTGTAATTCCGTTTTAAGCGCTAAGGTCACGAAACGCAACCTGAAATCAAGTCAGCGCTTGTTCGAGATCCGCCGTGAGGTCCGCCAAGTCTTCGATTCCGCAGCTCACGCGCACCAAATTATCGTGAATTCCCAGCGCTTTGCGGGTCTCCGGAGGCACGGAAGCATGGGTCATGATCGCGGGATGTTCGATGAGGGACTCGACCCCGCCGAGGCTTTCGGCCAGCGCGAAAATCTTGACGCGTTCAAGGAACCGACGGGCTTCGGGCAATCCGCCTTTGACGAAAAACGTGATCATCCCCCCGAATCCGGTCATCTGCTTTTTCGCGAGTTCGTGTTGAGGATGGGAAGCAAGGCCGGGGTAAATGACCCGTTCAATCTTGGGATGCTTTTCGAGATAACGAGCGATCTCCATCGCATTCCGCTCGTGGCGCTCCATTCGCACATGAAGCGTCTTCAGGCCACGCATGACGAGAAAGCAATCCATGGGAGCGGGCACGCCGCCCACGGCATTTTGGTAGAACTTCAGCTGATCATAAAGCGCGGAGTCGTTCAGTGCCGCGACCCCGCCTACGACGTCCGAATGGCCGTTCATGTACTTCGTCACCGAATGCATGACGATGTCCGCGCCGAGCGCGAGCGGCTTTTGGAAATATGAACTCATGAAGGTGTTGTCGACAATCGTGCGAATGCCGCGTTTTTTGGCCGCCGCCGAAAGCGCCGCGATGTCGATCAGCTTGAGCATGGGGTTCGTGGGTGATTCGATCCAGAGCAGCTTCGTGTTCGGGCGAACGGCTTTTTCGAAGGCTCCAAGTTGCGTCAGGTCCGCATAGGTGAACTCAAGGCCGAGCTGCCTGTAGACTTTGTCAAAAATTCGGAAGGTCCCGCCGTAAACGTCGTCGCAGGACACCACGTGATCTCCGCTCTTCAGCGTGTGGAGAATCGCGTCTGTACAAGCCAAACCGCTGGCAAAGGCGAGTCCGTGGTTCGCGCCCTCGAGCGCCGCCACGCAAGCCTGATACGCCGTGCGGGTGGGATTATCAGTTCGGGAGTACTCATACCCGCGGTGTTTGCCGGGCGACTCTTGAACATACGTACTGGTTTGGTAAATCGGCGTCATGACCGCGCCGGTCGTAGGATCGGGATCTTGGCCGGCGTGAATGGCTTGAGTGCCGAAACCTTTTTTAGTCCAATCGATTTTTGACATTTTAGTTCGCTCGATTGCTGAGGAAAGTTAGAAGGTCGATTTTAGTCACGATCCCGACGAGGCCCGCGGGGTTGTCCTTGGAGCCGGCCTCCGGGTTGTGAACGAGCGGGGTTTTGCCGGCGGTCACCAGGCGAGAAACTTTCTCGACCGGCTCCGAAAGGGTGACAAATTCGATCGACGCATCGATCAATTTCTCAAGCGTATCGGAAGGCTTCGCTCGTCCCTGATAAAGCGCGGTGAGGAGGGCGCCTTCGGTCGCGACTCCCTTGATCCATCCTGCTTGATCGACGACCGGGACCTGACTGATGCCTTTTTCGCGCATAAGTTCAATGATCATTGAAACTTTATCCGTCTGCTTGGCGGTGATGATCTTCATCGCGCCGAGCCGCATGGACTCGATGAGGTCGGCGACCGTGCCCATCGAAGGTTCGTCGAGAAATCCGGCTTCGCGCATCCAATCGTCGTCGAACGCTTTGGACAGATAGCGATTGCCGCTGTCGGGAAGGACAATGAGGACGTTCTTGCCCTTCATCTTCGAACCTTGCTTCTTCACCCAGTGGATCGCGCCCATCACGGCCGAGCCACTCGAGATGCCCGCGTAGAGGCCTTCCCGGGTCAGCAGATCGCGAGTCATGAGGAAGGACTCCTTGTCCTCGACCTGAATGATGTCGTCGATGGTGTCGTAGTCGTAATTCTTTGGGATGAAATCTTCGCCGATGCCTTCGATCTTGTAGGTCTTCGGCCGCGTTTTCGCTTTACCGGTCTTGAAGTGTTCGTAAACGATCGAGCCGACCGGATCGACGGCGATGATCTGGCAGTCCGACTTCTTTTCCTTGAGATATTTTCCGACGCCGCAGATCGTGCCGCCCGTGCCGATGCCTGCGACAAAGACATCGATGTTCGGCATCTGGCTCAGAATTTCCGGGCCGGTGGTGAGGTAATGAGCCTCGCGATTGGCGAGATTATCGTACTGATTGATGTAGATGGAGTTCGGCGTCTCTTGGGCGAGCCTCCGGGAAACTTGATAGTAGCTGCGTGGATCGTCCGGCTCGACCGCCGTTGGCGTAACTACGACCTTCGCGCCGAACGCGCGCAGATTTTTGATCTTTTCGAGCGACATTTTGTCCGGCATCACGAAGATGCACTTGTACCCCTTGATCGCCGCCGCGATCGCGAGTCCGACACCGGTATTTCCGCTTGTGCCCTCGACGATCGTCCCGCCTGGGGCGATGAGTCCCTTTTTTTCGGCGTCTTCGATCAAGTACCAGCCGATTCGATCCTTGATCGAGCCGCCCGGATTCATGAACTCGAGTTTGGCGTAGAGATTCGCGCCGATGTCGGCAAGCGGCCCCGCCGCGACTTTATTGAGTTTGACGATCGGGGTGTTGCCGATCACTTTCAGCACATTCTCGTAAAGCATGAGATTCCCTTACCGCGCCAAGGCGGCGGCCTTCAAGTCTGATAAGCATGGATTGAATGAGATATTGCCATGGTGTTCGGTGAGTTCCATCCCGGCAGCGAGCGCGGAGATCTTGGCGATCGTGCCGTAAACGAGCTCGAGCGTGGGTTCTTGCACTTCGTCGTCTTCCAAACTCGCGCGCAGATCCGACATGCAGAGCTTACGGAAGACCATGCCTTCGGAATTCAGGTTTTCTTCGACGCCTTTGGACGTGTTGGTCCGTAAAAACCCGCCGATGAGCTGCTGCCCCGCAAGATAGATCACGGGCTCGGCCGGCAGACGATCCACGAGAGTGGTCGTCGGAACGCCTTCCTGAATGACGACGCTCTCAATCGGTAGACGATTTTTGCCAACCGACATCTTGTTTTTGGTCCGGCGATTCATCTGCCGAAGTTCTTCGGCCGAGTGCACGACCATGATTCCCATGCCATAGGTGCCGGCGTTGTTTTTGACGAATGCGAACGGTTCGCCCTTCACTTTGTGAATGGCATATTGCTCGCGCGCGCGTACGAGAAGGCGGTCAACGGATTGCGCGACTTCTTCGATGCCCTGCTCTTCGTTGAAGTTCACGGGGCCGACTTCCTGCGTATCGACCTGGATGTGCCAGGGATCGATTCCGATCAGGGCCGCGAATTCGCCGGCAAGCGCGTTGTAGTGCTTGAAGTGCTCGCTCTTTTTCCGCGAGTGCCAGCCAAGCACGTGACTCGGAAGCACCGGTTGGGTCAGGCCGTCCAGCTCTCGCGGATACCCGCTCGAAAAATCATTATTAAGAAGAATGCAGTCCGGTACGAACCCGCCTGAAGATACAATGTTCGCGGTAATTTCGATCGGCCAGGCTTCAAGAATTTTTTCCGTCACCGATACCAGTTTTATGGGTGCGGACATTCCAGCGGGGATCGGACCGTACCATCCGATTTGGACCTCGTACCCGGCATCGATCAGGATCTGCCTCAAGTAATAAAGGTTTTCCGCATACCATTTGTTCTGAGTATGCGACTCAGGCAAGAGCAAGACGCGTTTGACCTGCATGCGACCGAGCGCAGCTAGTCGCCGATCGATTTCATTTTTGATGATCGGCGGTGCCGACCGCAAGTCGTCCTGACAAATGTTGTTGAAGCCCGCAGGATAAAGATTGCTATCGACGGGCACAATCTTGTGACCGGAATCCCGCAAATCGATAGAGCAATAGAACGGTGGCGCAGCCTGGTTGGCGTGGCGGCAGTACCAATCGTCGATTTCCTTGCGGTGACTGCGGATGGCTTGAATCAGACTTTTCTTGGTCGCGGAAAGGGCCGGCGTCATATTTACTTAGCGCGCGCTTACTGAAGCGCTTCCTTAAGAAGCGGCAGCATGTCACCGGGCAGTCGGTCTTTCAAAGAGTTTAAAATATCCCGTGATTTCGTGAGATTGACGCTCAAATCGACAAGCAGTTTCCGGCTGAGTTCCTGCTTGTAGAGCTGCAGCTGAGCCTGAGTCCGGGCCGCTTGCGGGCCCGGAGGCGACACGCATCTCAATCGATAGGACTCCCACGCCTCATCCAAAAGCCGAGTCGCTTCACGTCCCGTGCGTAAGATGCCGGACGCGAGTACTTTGCGGTAGTCGGTGAGGGATTCCTGCAGGCAGATTCCCCGGCGTTGAAGCTGGGATTGGGCGGCACCTTCGTCTAGGTGATCGGTGTCCGCGAACTTTCCACAAGATCGAAGCTTGAGGCGGAGTTGCAAAAGCGCGCCGGCGGCCCGGAGCGACGCGGGCGCGCCTGAAAGGTTTTCCGTTTCTTTGGCGGCACTCGCGGATGTGAGTGCGGCGCGAGCGTCGCGGTTCATCGCGATCAACGCGCCGGTCTTGAGCAGAAGGCCGCGAATTCGCAGTTCGCCTTTCGCTTTTTTGAGCAGCTCTTCCGAAAGCAGAATTGCCTCATGGGGCTTTCCGCTTTGAAGATAGGCCCGGCCCAAGTCGAGCGATGTTTCGGCGGACGGCGCGGAGCCTCGTTTACGCTCGACGTAGCTGCGGAGCGGAGCGATCGCCTTGTCCGGCTGACCGTCCTCTAGCCACGTAAGGCCCAAAAACTTCTGCGCCTCGAGCGCATGAGTATCGCTCGGGTAGAGAGTGGTGAGCCGTTCGAAGTACGCGGTTGCTTCGGACCAGCGATTGGCATCGAAGGCCGAGCGTCCGTTCTGCCAAAGCGAAAGCGCGTAGGCGGCGTCGTTGTCCGCAGCCTTGAGTTCCATGGTCGCAGACAAAAATGTCAGAATGGCGGAAAGACCGAGGGTGACGAGTTTGAATCGCATCATACCGATTGAGCCACTTGTATCAGATCGTGGATCGAGTGGACGTCTCTGGCAAGCTCCGGGGCCATGAAATACGGCGCCTTTCCGAGCGCGCCTTTAAGGATTCCGATCGCTTCCTTCTCCCTGGTCTGCAGCGCGACGAGCAGTCTAAGTGCGGCATTTTCTCCGGGAGTTGAGGGCGTGCCCGCGTCGAGGAGGCCTAAGGTTCGGTTGATGATGACGCCGTCGAATCGAAATTTATGTTCCGCGACCGAACGGGCAAAATCGCCGATCTCTCTCGCGCTTTCGGGGGACGTTCCCGTAACCAATACGAAGCTCGACGCGCTGGATTCGAGGAGGGCGGTTACCGCCTTCAAGTCCGCCGCGAAACGAAGTCGGGTTTCGAAGAGGGACTGCGCGAAATCAAACAGGTGCGTTACGAAGCCTGCTCCGGTTAGATTTTCCAGGACCCCAAGCGCCTTGCGAACTCCGACGGCCATCACCTGATTGGCGGGCAGGATGAACCATTTGATGAAACGCTCTTCGAAAAATTGAGAAAGCAGCTCCGGTGCATCCAAAAACGCCAGTGTGTCTCGGCTGGGCGGCGTATCCAGAATGATGCAATCGAACTGTCCGGTGCGATCGAGCGCGAGCAGGCGTTGCAGCGCCATGTACTCGTTCGCGCCCGAAAACTCCTTGGCGAAAATCTCGTAGATCGGGTTTTTGATGACTCGCTCGGCGACCGTGGGCGTGGGCGAAATCGAGCGAATGAACGTTTCGAACGTTTCTCGTGTATCCGGCATGATGGCCGCAAGCGTGCCGGGGACCGCTCCCAGTAAATGTGTCAGGTCGGTCGGGGCGTCGCCCAAAGTTGAAAGGCCGAGTGAGGTCGCGAGGCGCTTGGCGGGATCGATCGTGATGACGACGGCTTTACGGCCGCTTTGTGCGGCTCGAACGGCAAGCGCCGCGCTGAGCGTCGTTTTGCCCACGCCACCCGTGCCACAAGTGATGATGATTCGGCGGGAACTGAGAATTTCGTCGATGGTGCTCGGTGCTATTTGCGTCATCCGCGAAGGTCCAGTTCCGCGATCGCCGGCGCGAGAAAATGGGAGAGAGCGTCAGTGACTTCGCTTCTTGAGCCCGGGGTCACAAAGGGCAGGACTGAATAGTCGATCCCATTCCAAAGGCGCAGATTGTGCTCTTCGAGAATCGAACGTTTTCTCGCGTAATCGACCAGGTCTTGGGCGATCGGCGTGGACCACTTCGAAGGATCGCGCTCGATCGCGCCCGCTTCCAGCTGCGGAAACCTCCGGTTGAGCAAAAAGGCCGGAGGGCAGGCGGGAAACATGGAATGAAGAAGCTCGCCGAGTTCGGTCGATTCACGAAGTGGCATTTCTTCGGGCAGTGACACCACGAGGCAGCCCGTTTCGGCGGGATCCTGAAAAGTGGCGAGCATGGCCTCGGCATCCCGGTGGATCGGACCGCCCTTGAAAAGGCGGGCGAAATTCGCGGTACTTTGGAGCATTGCGACACCGTGGCCGGTCGCCGGCATGTCGATGACCACTCGGTCGTAGTTCAGGCGTTCGTGCCAGACTTTCCCAAGCAAAACGAGTTCATGAAGCCCCGGGGCGGCCTTGGAGAGATAACGAATCACGGGGTTCCGCAGAAAGAAGCGCGCGATCGGAGCGATCCCGATTTTCAGGCCGATATATTCCTCGAAGGCCAGGGACGCTTCGCAGTTGAGATGGTGCAGATACGGGCTGATTCGGTCGAGCTGACCAGGTCCGAGGGTGGGATCTTCGAAGCAAACCCAAAGCGTTCGCAGACGCTGACGAGAGTAGGCGAGGGCCAAGGCTTGCGAAACGGAGGTTTTACCCGTTCCGCCCTTGCCGATCACGAAGAGGAGTTTCCTCTTTAAAAGATCCCTCATTGGTAGAGAGGATAACGCAGATTTCACATTTGGCCCGTACCCAATGGCTAACCTAGCGGGGAAAGCCTTTCAATTAACGAGATCATTTCTTAAGCTCTTCGGTCTAGGAGAGATTTCAATGACACGTACTGGGAATCGCATGTCCACTGGCGCAGTGCTTCTTTCGGCGCTGCTGGTTTTAAGTCAGTCGGGCTGCGGAGGCGACAAAGCGTTCACCAAAGGCTCCTATGATGATCCGACCCGAGTGGAACTTTTGGACGACAAGTTCAACGAGGCCGACATGCAACAGATGGCCGATACGGTCGTGAAGGAAGTGGTCGCCTGCGACTATGTGATGAAGTCCGCCAAGCCTCCGGTCGTGATCGTGACGAAAGTTCAGAACCGCACGGAAGAACATATCGACACGCAATCGATCACCGACAAGGTCGCGACGGCGTTGATCAAAACGGCCAAAGTCCGCTTCCTCGACAAATCCGCGCGTGGCGACATCGAAGATGAGTACAGCTACGGTGAAGGCGGGAACGTCGATCCGGTCACGGCGAAGCGCCGCGGTAAGCAGATGGGCGCGGATTACATCCTCAACGGCGCCATCTCGACCAATATTCAGCAAGTGGGCAACGACAAGTACATCTACTACAAGCTGAACGTGAATCTAACCAATCTTGAGACGTCGACCATCGACTGTCCGGTTGAGAAGGAACTTCGCAAAAAGTTCCGCAAGCGGAGCGTCGGGCTTTAACCTTTACTCGCGTGGCCTCGAGCCGCGCGCTTTGATTGAATGTGCATAGGATTGTTCGAACTACCGTCCTTTTAATCAGCCTGGCGGTTTCCGGGAACGGGCTGACGGGCTGTGTTTCCGCGCGGGTTTCCGATCGGGAAGCCACCCGGCTTTTTCGCGAAGGCAACTACGACGCGTCCGCCGAGCGACTTCGTTTAGGGGTTGATAAGCAAGGCGATGGCGGGCGGGACGTCCTGATTTATCTACTCGATCTCGGGCTCGCGCTCCATTCAGCGGGGCGGCTCGAAGAAAGCAATCGGGCGCTCCTCAAGGCGGACGACATCGCCGACATTAAAGACTACACGAGCCTCGCCGCCGAGGGTGCGACTCTGCTGACCAGTGATAATCTCAAGCACTACAAAGGAGAGGACTTCGAGAAAGTCCTGATCAATACGTATCTGGCGATCAATTACGCCGTCCTTGGAAAATTCGAAGACGCTTTGGTCGAGGCCCGCCGCGTGAACCGAAAACTCGAACGCATGGTGACCGAAGGCAAGCGCAAGTATCAGCAAAATGCGTTCGCCCGTTATCTGAGCGGCATCCTTTACGAAACCGAACGGGACTGGGACGGCGCCTACATCGATTATAAAAAGACCCGCGAGCTGATGCCCGATCTTCCTCTGCTCGGGCGCGACTTGTGGCGTCTCGCCCGGCTGAGCGGCCAGACTGACGATCTCGATCGCTGGGAAAAGGAATTCGGTCTGTCCGATGAGGACAAACGGGCCGCGATGAATCCGGATCCCCGACAGGGGCAGGGCGAAATCGTCGTGATTTATGAAAACGGGATATCCCCGGAGAAACGCGCGAATCCGCAGTTCGCGTCCTTGCCGAGGTTTTTTGCGCGTTTCAATCCGGTCCGGACGGCGACGATCTCGGTGCGGGGAGCTTCTCTCGAGGCCGGTCGGGAGCAGGTCTTACATCCATCGATCCTGCATGACATCGAGGCGACCGCGATCGCGCAGCTTGAAGAACGATACGGCGGTTTGGTCGGCAAAAAGCTCGCCGGAATCGCGGCAAAGGAAATCGTCGGCAATCAAATCGGCCGGGCGACGAACAGCGAGGGTCTGGCCTTCCTCACGAAGATCATTCTGCACGCTTCGGATCAAGCCGATCTCCGTTCTTGGAATCTGCTGCCGCGAGACTTGCAGCTTGCGCGCCTGACAGTGAACCCGGGAAAATACGTGGTTCGGGCCAGCCCTGGTGGCGGCCACGCTTTGCCTGAAAAGACGGTGCAGGTCGAAGCCGGCGGCAAGACCTTCGTTGTCTTTAGATACATGCCCTGATAACCGGCCTGCATGAAGAAAATTTTTGCGCTCCTCGGGCTGCTCGCCTTCGTTTCACCGCTCGGTTGCACTAAAAACTCGAGCACTCCGTCCGCCGCCGGAGAATCGAAGGTCGTCAATCTCGCGATCTGGTCCAACTACGTAAGTCCCGAGCTGCTCGCCGAATTTAAAAAGAAAACCGGTTTTTCCGTACAGGTTTCCAATTACTCGTCCAACGAAGAGCTGCTCGCCAAGCTGCAGGCCGGAGCGTCCGGGTACGATGTCGCGGTTCCCTCGGACTACATGGTTTCCGCGATGGTGCATCTGCAGCTTCTAGAAACTCTGGACCACGCCCAGCTCCCGAATTTCAATCAGCTGGATCCGAAATTTCTGAAGAGAAGCTTCGACCGCGAGAACCGCGTTTCGGTTCCCTACGATTGGGGCGCCACGGGGATCGCCGTGAATCGGGAGAAGCTGAAGGGTGAGATCAAGAGCTGGAAGGAACTTTTCTCCCGCGCCGACTTGCGCGGCAAGTTCACGCTTCTGGACGATTCTCGCGAAGTCATCGCGGCGGCGCTGAAGTCCAAAGGTCTCAGTCTCAACTCATCGGATCCAAAGGATCTCGCTGAAGCGCAAGCGGTGCTGATCGGCGCTCGTTCGCGCGTGAAAGGCTTTACCTCCGAGCCGATGGTCCCGCTGGCCAGCGGCGAAACCGTCGTCGCGCAAGCTTACATGAATGATGCTCTCCTCGCGGCCCGAAACTCGGGAGGCAAAATCCAATTCATATTTCCGGAAGAGGGTTGCACGTTTTACATCGATAATTTGGTGATCCCGAAGGGTGTGAAAAATGTCAAAGGCGCTCACGCTCTCATCGACTTTTTACTCGACGCAAACTCGAGCGTCACGACGGTGAAGAGTACGCTCGTCGCGCCCACGAATGCCCGCGTGCGCGCCCTCTTGCCTCCGGAGCTCAAGGATCATCCGGTCCTTTTTCCGCCTCAGTCCACGATTGCGAAATTTGAGATGATGGAAGACCTAGGCGACGGGATGGCACGCTGGGACCGGATCTGGACCGAACTGAAGGTCGAAAACTAGATAAATCAATTATATTAATATGTTACGTAAGAAATAATACCTGACAAAAAAGGACAACAGTAAGTCTCCCCTCTGGTATTCTTGAAGTAGGGGTTTATGAAGGGGATTCGATTTAAACTCAGCGCGCTCTGGGCGTGCCTTGGAGTATTGGCGACAATGACAGGCGCGAACTCGCGCGCTCACGCCGCGATGTGGTTTAATCCCTGGGATCCCTTGCCGCCTCCACCTGTTCCGGGCTGCGTTCCGGATGGCGGAATCGACGATACCCTTTACATCACTGATTGTTGCTCCGGAACTGCGGTACCGGGCAGCACTGTCTGTACCAATCCGGCCGATTACGGAACCACCTGGTTGAGCTGCACGCAGACCTGTTCCGGAGGCGGGACTGGAAACACCCCTGGAAATCCCGGAGGGAGCACGGGATGCATCGCCAACGGCGGAATCGACGACACTCTTTACGTTACGGATTGCTGTTCGGGCGTGGCGGTTCCCGGAAGCACGGTTTGTTCGACACCCGGAGACTACGGGACCACGTGGCTTTCGTGCACGCAAACCTGTGCGGGGCCGGCCGCCAGCAATTCGTGTCCGATCTTCAGTTGCGCGTCGCCACCCACCGGCTGCATGTACAGCGTTCCCTACGGCACGGACATCAATGGATGTCCGACGGATTGCGGTACCCTCATTGATAGTAGTACGGGGGCCCCGTGCGGTTCCCCCCCGAACCCGCCACCCCCCGTGACACCGCCTCCGACGACGCCGGTACCCCCGGCCGTACCGCTTCCGCCGGTCTGCCTGACCGAAGCCGGCGAAATCCATTATGAGGTTCGTTGGAACGACGGCGTTCCCGGATCGGAAGGCCTCTATCCGACTATCGAAGGCGATATCCCATTCCGTCCCGAATCCATCTACAAAGCGAAATACCCATGGGAGTAAGGGAGATCCGGGGTTTCACTCTAGTGGAAGTCGTGATCGGAACGGGACTGTGCGGTGCGCTGGCGCTCATCATAGGTGACTACATGAGCGGTATTGGCCGGCAGTTCGCCGTCAGTAAGTCGCGAAATCTTCGAATGGAAATTGCCGAATCGATCAGGAAAACGGCATCGAGCGACGTCGCGCTGAAGTTTTCCGCGCAATACGGCGTGGGAAACGATTACTTCCGGCCCTGCATCTTCCAATGGCCAAGGACCGCCATTTCCTCATGCCGCGAGACGACGACATTTCTTCCAATGTTCCTCTATGAAGTGAACCCCGCAGTCATGCCGAAGCCGGACGTGGCCAATCCGCCGTTCATGCTTCGGGCTCCGGCCCAAGTGAATTACATCTCGGGCGCTTCGCTGGGGACTTCCGGCAACAACGAGACGCCGCGCCGCTATCGGGCTGACGGTTCGGCGTGCCCCTTGGGTTCGCCGGCCTCGCGCGAATGCCCGATTGAAGTCGTAACTCAGTTCATCGTCAAGCAGAGTTGCGGATCCTAACGGGAAACGCGTTCGAGCTTCACGCTTTTGATCGGAACTCCTTTGGCGATGAAGAGGCGTTCAAAGAGCGTCACTTCCGGGAAAGTCAGGGACTGTGGATTCAGATGCCCGGCATGGAGGTTACGCGTACTTTCCACCACGCGCCAGTCGGCACGGCTTTCGGCGATCGCGCCTTCCATCCAGTCAAAGTAACCTTCGTGATCCGTCTTGATATGAAAAATTCCGCCCGGCTTCACGAGGCCGGCCAGCGTCGCTAAATTCGCTGGATTTACGGTGCGGTTCTTCCACTGTGATTTTTTCGGCCAAGGATCCGGAAAAAACAGATATAGGCGATCGATTTCGCCCGGCCCAAACATGAAGCGTATGCGTTCGGCATGGGCCCGGAAAAACACGAGATTGGCGATGCTGCGTTTCAATGCCTTTTCCGCGCCTCGATGGATCTGTTTAAACTTCCAGTCCAAACCTACGTAGGCCTCGGATGGATTTCGCGCCGCCCATTCCAAAATCACGTGGCCGCCGTTGCATCCGATTTCGACGTGGAGGGGGCGCGGCTTGGCGTGCGAAACGTCGAATAAGTTCATCGCGTCAGGAAAGCGGGACCGCCAATGTCCGGAATGGGACTCCGCGCCGTTATCGACGTAGACTAGGCCCTCGAGCGGTTTCAATTTTTTAAAGTAGGGGTTTCGCGACTCGGGATACCGGTATCCCGGATCCGTCATCGGCAGGCGCGTACTGGGGTCGGTGAATTCAGGAGCGAGCGGTCGCATGATGGGGTCGGACTTATCACTTTGCGCCCTTCGAAAGCAAACGACCGGAGAGCCGTTTTTAATGGCTCACCGGTCGTTTCGCGTATCGTGGCCCCCTAGCCCTAGAGGGCCAACATGGGTCGTCGGCTGTACGATCAGCCGAGGAGCTTGAGCGCGAGCTGCGGATTCGCATTCGCCTGAGCTAAAGTAGAAACGTTGGCTTGAGAGAGAATGTTTTGCTTGGTCAGTTCACTCGTCTCCTCCGCCATATCCGTGTCCCGAATCCGGCTGTTCGCGCCGGACAGGTTCTCGGTATAGATCTGCAGATTTCCGATGGTCGAAGTGAGGCGATTCTGAAGGGCACCGAGCGCGGCGCGGTTGCCGTTGAGCTTAGTGATCGCGCTGTCGAGCATCGCCATATTTTGCTGAGCTTCAGCTTTCGACATCGTCGAGACACCCTCGACTCCGAGCGCGACGTTGTTGGTCATGAGGTTTTTGGAATCGAACACGAAGCGATCGTTCGTCGGGTCGTTATGGATGCCCACTTGGATATCGAGTGCGTCCATGGAGCCGTCGAGGAGCTTCGTGCCGTTGTATTCAGTGCCGGCGGAGATGCGGTCGATTTCCAATTTGAGGGCGTCGACTTCCTTATGGATGAATCCGCGCTCGACGTCGCCGACCGTGTCGGACGCGCCTTGAATCGAGAGTTCGCGCAGGCGGATGAGAATGTTTGAAACTTCATTCATCGAGCCTTCCGCGACCTGAACCAAGGCGATCCCGTCATTGGCGTTGCGGGTGGCTTGTTTCATCGAACGGATGTGCGATTTGAGTTTTTCGCTGATCGCGAGTCCCGCGGCGTCGTCGCCCGCACGATTGATGCGGGTGCCGGACGAGAGTCGTTCCAGCGAACGATTCTGGAGCTCGTGATTGACGCTGAGATGTCTTTGGGCGGCTAGGGCTTGAACGTTAGTTGCGATACGCAGAGCCATGGATAGATCCTCCGGTGCTTAGTTCCTCCTTGAGTTGTGGTTAGGCTTTCTTACTTATCTCCCGGCAATCCCTGCCGAGTGACAAAACACCTATCGGCGCCGGAGTTCGAGACTTGAGTCGAAATGGGAACAATTCCGGTCACTTATAGTGTATTAAAACAATCAACTTTAAGTCTGACTAAACTAATACGGATTGATGACCGCCTTCGAGGCCTCGGATCTGTCGAAAAGACAGGAAATTTTTGCCGAGTCCTAGCCGATGAGTTTGGACGATGTTCGCTTTGCGCATTTCCAAACTATCCGTCGCCTTGGCCGCCGCGATCTCCTTGAGCGCGTTCAGCCCCAGTCGGCCCGTCATCGACATCGTCTGCCAAGACTGGTTGCCTGAGTTTGAGAAAGATTTTGAACGGTATTCCAAAGAACTCGCGCATCTCGCACCCGCGACTCGCGCGCTCGCCGATGTTCGCAGCACCGCCGGGGTGCCGTTTGTGATCGAAGCGCGGGATCGGCGTTATTGGGCGGAATGGTCCGAGAAGATGCTCAGTCAATCGAACCAGGGGTTGGACATTCTCGAAGGTCAGGGCCCCTACCTGGAAGCCCGCAATGAGATTTCCAAGGTTGCGACGCGTTGGGTGGAATTCCGTGGGTACTCCGAATCCGGGCGACTCGATCGGATGAAAGCGACTTTGGCTTCGATTCGTATTTCCGCGGCCCGCGCCCGCCGCCTCGCCTGTCCGTAACAACCATGTTAGCTTTTCTCGCATGTCTCATAAGAGCGAAGTCTGTCGTTTCTGCACGCGCGCGCGCATCCAAGCTTCGGGCCGCCGTCCTTTCGTCATCCCCGGTGCCGAGCCCCATTATGCTCCGGATCGCCCGATTCGGATGGAGCATATTCGGCTCACTGTCGACGTGGATCCGAAAAACCGCACCGTTAAAGGCGTCGCGCTCGAACGCTTTCGCGTCGTCTCGTCCGGCGAAGTCCGCCTGACGCTCGATCAGATCGGGCTCGAATTCAGCGCGGTGAAGTTCGGCGCGACTTCGCTCGGCTACACGACGGGCGAGGGCTATCTTTCGATCGAACTCCCCGCGAAGATCACGGGGCTTTTGGCTGGAGAAACATTTGAGCTCGAAATTCACTACCGCGTTTCGGACATGCGACGCGGACTTTACTTCACTGGACCCGATTCTCACTATCCCGAAAAGCCCTGGCAGGTCTGGTCGCAGGGGCAGGACGAAGACAATCGCCACTGGATCCCGCTGCAAGACTACCCCAATCAGAAGCTGACCAGCGAAGTGATCGCGACCGTTCCGAAGGGTTATCTCGCGGTCTCCAACGGCGCGCTCGTCTCGCAGTCCGACGAAGAGGGAAAAACGAAGTTCCACTACAGCCTCGCCACTCCGCACGTCTGCTACCTGATCACGCTAGTGGTGGGGGATTTCGCGTTTTGGGAGGACGAGGGTCCGCGCGGTCTGCCCGTGCAGTATTTCGTGGAAAAAGGCCGGGAAGCCGATGGAAAACGTGCATTTTCGGCGACCTCGAAAATGATCGAAGCGTTCGAATCTAAAATCGGCGTGTCCTATCCGTACGAGAAATACAGCCAGGTCGCGGTGCAGGACTTCATCTTCGGCGGCATGGAAAACACGTCGGCCACGACTCAGACCGATCGCACCCTTCATGATGAACGGGCGCATCTCGATTTTTCGAGTGATCCGCTCGTTTCGCACGAGCTTGCGCACCAATGGTTCGGGGATCTCCTGACTTGCAAGGATTGGTCACACGGCTGGCTCAACGAAGGTTTCGCGACTTTCATGGAGCGCGTGTGGATCGAAAACGACGTAGCGCGTTTCGGCTCGCGCGCCGTGGCGCAGGACGAAGCGAAGTACTATCAGTACCAGGATCTGCGTGAGCATTTGGACGAAGACGCGGGGGCTTACCGCCGGCCAATCGTCTGCCGGACTTACAATGAACCGATCGATCTCTTTGATACGCATCTCTATCAAAAGGGCGGGCTGGTTCTGAATCTGATCCGGGCCGAGCTTGGAGAGGATCCTTTTTGGCGTTCGATCCGTCTGTATGTCGAGCGCCATCGGGGCGGGAGCGTCGAAACTTTGGATTTGATCCGCGCGATCGAAGATTCGACGGGGCGCAATCTTCGCCGCTTCTTTGATGAATGGATTTTCTCAGCGGGTTATCCCGACCTTGAAGTGAGTTACTCGTGGCATGAGGACAAGAAACTGGTCGAGCTCGTGATCGAACAAAAGCAGACCGACGGGCAAAAAGAGAAAATCATCGACGGATTCGTCACGCCGCTTTTCCATCTGAACGTGCCAGTGGAACTCGTTCTGCAGGACGGAAAACTCGTGCGCCACACGGTTGAAGTGGGCGCGCTCCGAGAGCGAATTTTCCTGCCCGCTGCCTCGAAGCCCAAGCGTGTTCGCCTCGACCCGGGCGGAAATATTCCCAAAGCCCTCAAATTCTCTCGGCCCAAGGAGCTGTTACAAGATGCGCTCGAGAACGATCCGGATTGCATGGGCCGCATCGAAGCCGCACACGAACTCGCGCGGGCGGGTGACGTCACTTCGATCGCCTTGCTTGCGCAAGCTCTCCGCGATGACGCGTTCTGGGGCGTGCAGGCGGAATGCGCGGCCGCTCTGGCGAGCCTTCGATTGGAGGGCGCACGCGACGCGCTCGTCGCGGCTCTGAACGCGAAGCATCCCAAAACTCGGCGGGCGGTTGTGCAAGCGCTCGGGCGCTTCGGCGGTTTCTCCGCTGAGGCCGTGGCGTTCGCCGTGAAACCGTTGGCTCAGAAGGACGCCAGTTATCTGGTCGAGGCCGAAGCGACGACCGTGTTCGCGCATGCGAGGTCCCGCCATCCGGAAAAAGCGGCGGATACTGAGGCATTCCTTCTCGCGCAGACCGCCAAAGAAGGCTGGCTCGGGCAGGTTCGCTCGGCGGCGCTTCTCGGACTCGCGGAACTCCCCGGCATCGACCGCGGCGACCGGCCCGCGGCCGTCCGACTTCTCATCGAGTGGACGGCGCGCGGTAAACCGGGCGACGCCCGGTGGGCTGCCATGAACGCGCTCGGACGGGTGGCTCGAACCGCGGTGCCGACGTTGCGTCGTGAAATATTTGAGCTTCTGGATCGGCTCGCGGACGAGGACGGCTTCATGCTCCGCATGAAGCTCGTCGGCGCGCTCGCGGCGACGGACGATGTCGCAGCGGCTCCGATCCTCGAAAAGATCGCTCGGATCGATTCCGACGGACGTACCAAGCGAAGTGCGACCATTCAGCGCTATCGCCTGCTTGAGTCGGGCAACGTGCCGGAGTCGGTCGAGAGGTTGCGCGGCGTCGTTGAGAAACTCGAAGACGATTATCGAAAGGTCAAAGCGCGCCTGGAAGAGGCAGTGTTGAAGACTCGGGCCGGAACGAAGCCCGCACGCTCGCTGAAAAGGGCCAAACGTAAGAAGTAGGGCAGGTTAGAGTCGCTCGCAGCGCTCCAGCCACCATCCTCGATTAAGCGGCCGGCTTATGGACGTCGTCTTCTTCGTCGGAAGTGAATGCGGACGGCTCGTCAACGCCGGGCAGGGTACCCGCGGCAGCCCCTTCGGAAGCGTCTGGCGTGACGATTTCGTCGTCGCCGATGTCTCCCGCGAGCTCCGCGGCGAGGTCGTTCGCGGCCAGTAGATCAGCTTCGGTCACTTCGGAGTCGCCCAAGCCGGTGCCGCTTGTGCTGGATTCCGTAGCTTTCGACCGGATCGACGACGAAGCCGCGTCTGGCGTCGCGCGCCCGAGTAATTCATAATAATCAAATCCGCTGCCGTCCGATGTCGCCGCTTTTTCCATGACGAAAAACTTGGGCGCGTGATCATACGCTTGCCCGGTCATGAGGAAGTCAGACCCGTTCTGCTCGGTCAGACCTGCGATTTTAAGCGCGATATCCGCGGACTCCCCGAAGGCCGTGTATTCAAGGCGATCGGGCGTCCCGATTTGACCGGCGACCGCGGCGCCGTAATGCATACCCATGTGCAGGCTCGCCGAAGGAAGCTGCAAGCCGTCTAGTGTCTGATTGAAGGCCTGAAAGACCTTCCGAACTTCCAGCACGCACTCGAGCGCGCGTTCGCCGTCTTCGTGCGACGAGAAAGGGACTCCCCAGAAGGCTGAAAAGCCGCCCCCATTCATCCGGTCCAGCACGCCTCCCGAGGCTTCGATTTTATCCGCCAGCGAAGTGTAAAATCCGTTTAGAGCGTCGACGATCGCGCGCGGATCGGCTTTTTCTATGATCGCGGGCATGCCGCCGAGCTGCGCGGCTAGCGTATAGACTCGCGACCGTTCGCCGCCCAGCGCCACCTTGCCGTCATCGATCTGTCCGCGGCGGCGCGGGTCGCGAAACTTCGCATACGTGCCAAAAACTTTTTCCCGCTTGTGAAGACGATTGGTCACTTCCTGGAGAATCCGGGAGAAGTCTCCGATCTCGTCGCTGGAGTGACCCTCGGGTACTTCAATCTTGAACGTGCCGCCGCCCATTTTCTCGAGCGCGCCCGCGATCTTCGCGAGACGGGACGAAACGATGCCCCAGCATCCGAGCATTGCGAAGAACATCGCGAGGAACATGCATCCGAGCGAAACCAAGCCGGTTTGGCGGGTGTAATCGCGAAGAACCGTGATGAGATGAGTCTTAGGGGACTGGCTAACGACCATGAGGTCGCCGTAGCCAATTTTTTGGAAGGCGCCGTACTGCAGGATGCCCTCGGGAATTTCGTGGAAATCCAAATTGCCGTTGGGCGCCTCGGTGGCTTTCGCCATGAGCAGTATCGGCAGATGTGAAACGCTTTCGGCGAGTGAGAAGTGAGTGGGATCGGTTTGTGAAAGCACCCTTCCCCGTCGATCAATCAGGTAACTGAAATGCGCGGTGCTCTCCGCGAAGGCTGCGGTCAGCCGTTCCTGTCGGGCTTCGATCCCGAGAATTTGCGTAAACCCGTGCCCGGCACGCCTGACGATCGGGACCGCCATGCGGAAAATCGGGCTGCCGTCTCGCAACTGGCCGACTGTAACTTCGACGCCGCCGGTGGAAAGTTGATTGAGCTCGAGCGGAAATTTAAGATCCAAAGACTTAAAGTCCTGATCGGTGAGGTGACCGGGAAGCCCTTCCGCGCGGCTCAGGCGAAACACGGGCGCCCAGCGTTTGATCTTTCCGCCCGGCTCGGTGCCGGCCAGGCGATAGAGGGTCAAGGCGACGAACTGATGGTCGATCGCCAGATTTTCCTCGAGAAAACGAATCTGGTCATCCGGGTTTTTGAATTCTTCGATGGCCGCCGCCGCCAAAATTCTGCCTTTCTCAGCGAAGTGGCGCATCTCGTTACGCACGCGGGACGCCAATAAAGTGGCGGAATCTTGGGTGCCTTTGCGCAGGTATTCGGCAAAACGGGCTTCAATAAAGCGATAAGACAGCGTTCCCACGACGAAAGTCGCGAGAATTACCGTGATCGCGCTAAAGAAACTGAGTTTCTTACCAACACTAGGAACCATGCCGTGGTCCTATCGGTCGCGCACGACCCACTGTTGAATCTTTCTTCATTCCGTTCCGCCGCCCTATCCTCTAAGGGCGCGAGGCTGATTTACCGAAAAGTCTTTTGCGATGAAGTGGTTGTCTCTCGAAGAACTGCCTGAAGAACGAATCGAACGTGAGCGCATGCGGCGTCAAGCCATTGGGCAGGCGCTGTATCGGCAGGGCTTCGCCTATTGGTTCGTGCCCACGATCGCTTTTTTTGCACTGGCCGGCGCGCTCCTGGCCGGCTTCCGAATGCATCGCGAAGGCCGCTTGGGACTGCGTCCCACCGCGCAAGTGGGGCATGTGGTCCACGCTTACGGTACGGTGAAAAAAACCGCGGGCTCCTACGTGAACACTGCGGGTCCATGGTGGTCCAATCCTCGCGAGAGCTGGAATCGGTTGGAGTCGGGGAAACCCATTCTGGCGCCGCTACGCAAAGGCGATCTCGTGCAAACTGGCGAGGAGTCTTCAGCGGAAATACTTTTCTTCGGCGGGAATCGACTACGGCTCGATGCCGGAACGGTCGCGCTTTTCGACGCCGATCGCGATCAGGTTACGCTTCGACTTGTGATGGGCCGCGCCGAAATGGAGCTCGTCGACCGAACAATCGACGGCCGCAAACTCGTTTTCCGCGACGTGGAGGGTCGGCTTCGCCCGATTCCGGACGAAAAACGCGTGGTCCTCACTATCAACGCTGCGGAAGCCCTCGGGGCGACCGGAGTCGTTTCGCTTAAGATCACCGACGAACTCGCGTATCACGATCCGCGGTCCAAACCGCTTATCGTGGAGCCGATCGAGGATCACGGACGCCTGCCGCCACAGCAGCGGGCCGCCGCCCACAATATTCGAAGCCCACGCCCGGTGTTTCCGACCAACGAAGCCGACATCGACATCGAAATGCAGGAAGGGATTTCGTTCAGCTGGCTCCCGGTGATCAGCGGGAAGGACGACCCGGTCGTCGCTTACGAGATTATCGTGCGTCCCGCGCCGGGGGGTTATGAGATCGATGACACGGCTCGTAAGACTCGCATATTTTCGGAAAAGCTGGCCAAGTTTCCCATCGAAAAGGTCGACGGCGGCGGCACGTTTTTATGGTCGGTCCGCGCGGTCACCGCGAGTGGCGACCGCGGCCCGGCTTCCGCTCCGCGCTGGCTTGAGATAAAATTCCCTCTGCGCCTCCGGGCGCCCAATGTTTTGGAACCTACGGTGAAATAGACGAATGTCCACCCGATCGCGCAGTACCCAGCGCAGTTGGATCGGTTTGGCGATGTTGATGTGCTCGCACGTCGCGTGGGCGGCCCCCGAGATGTCGCCCGATCTGATTCGGCGGGTGGAGCTGCAGTGGGAAGAGCAGGAAAAGGCGACGGCTTACGAAATGGAACTCGGGCTCAATCCCGAGTTCAAATCCACGCTTTACTCCGAAAAAATTCAAGGAACCAAGTTTGGGGCCGATTTGCTCCCCGGCGCGTACTACTACCGCGTGCGCGCCGTCGACAAGAACGGGCGCCCCGGCAAGTGGACGCCCATCCAAGAACTTAAAATCAACGCCCGCCCGCCGAAGCTGGAATCGCCCGTCGCAAATCAGAATTTCGTCGGAAATCTTCCCGATACCGGCATCTCGCTCGAGTGGCGATCCAGCGGACCGAGCATTAAATACCTGGTCGAAGTCAAAGCCCAGGACGCGTCCGGAAAATTCGGCGAGACCGTGGTGAAACAGGAAGTGCCCGACACGAAGTTTCCGGTTTTCCCGAAACTTCCCGGTCGCTATCAGTGGTCGGTGTCAACGCTTGGCGCAGGCGGCGATGAGCCGGGCGAAACACGCGAGTTCAGCATCGAAGGAGTTTATCCGCGTAACGTCGCGATCGAGCCGGGCCAGGCGCGCGTGCGAATCGTCCGTTATGTCGCGCCGTTTTGGCGTGGGCATTGGACCCTGTTTGCGCGTTACGGGCAGGCGGCGCTGGGGTATTCGATCGTCGATCAGGATTTCCGTGCGAGCGGCTCGTTCACGGGCATCACGGGTTATGCGTCTCTCGCGCTCCAATGGGAGTGGCACGATCCGGTCTGCCTGAGTCAGGAAGTGATTAAAAAAAACGCGGACGGCACTTGGCTCTACAATCCGCCGGGAAGTTGTCTGGGAATTCCCTGGCTCGAGTTCGAGCAGGAGCTGGATCGGCAAACGGTGCTTTCGGAATCAATTCTCCTCAAACGCGCGACGTTCCGATTCGGTACTTGGTTTGACGACTTCAAGGCCCTTAAAAATTGGCGCTTCAGCCCCGTCGTGGAATTCGGCACGCGCGAATACGCGTTTTATCAGCCGCTCTCTTCGGCCGCGGCGGTGCGTTCCAACACTCGGCGTTCGGCGCTGGGTTTCGGAGTGGTGGCCGAGAAAAAACTGAAGTCGTTTCTCGTAGTCGGCGGATCACTTAAAATATTGATGGAGAGTGGCGGCTTGGCCGGGATTTATCCGGTGGGCGGTGTCTACTCGACTTCCAATCGAGCGGGCAGTCTACAGTCCTCGACGGGGTTTGAAGCGATCGGCCGCGCTTCGCTCCAGCTCGGGCCGCGGATCAAGATCGAAGGCCGGCTCCGTTACGAGAAAGCATCGCAGACTTGGACCGGATTTTTTCCGACCGCCTCAGGCGATCCCTTGACGCGCGCGGCGTTCAGCAACTTTTGTTTCGACGTCGGTGTCGGGCTGAAGTTTTAGGGACGCAGCCTCAGACTCCGACCCAACTGACCCGCCTAAAGGCGATTGACGGTGACGGCGCTCGAGAAGGTCTTCCCGTCGCTGTACTGAAACTCGATGTTCAGAATATTTTTTCCCGTATTCAGCGGAATATAATCGGTCGAGAACTTCTTATTGGCTTCGTCCGAGAAAACCGTCGCCGAGTATCGATTGGAAGTGTTCAGAATCTGCGTCTTGAGGAGCTTCGCGCCGGTGTGGCCGCAAAGCGCGCCCGTCATGCGAATCTTTTCAGCGGAGGTTTGTTGTTCGGTACCCGGGGCTTGCGTGCAATTGAGATCCACGCTCCCGACGGTGCTTGAGGCGATTTCGCGGCTCGGCGGGCCTTCTCGAAGCAGATTGTAGAGCGAGTTCACCACGATCAGACTGACGACGGAAAAGATCGCCAGTTCGACGGGATTGACTTTGAAACGTCTCAAGGGGGGGCGTGAGGTGCTCATCCAACAGACCTATCGGTAGGTCTGCGATGACTCTTGAAGCCTGTTAACGATATGCGTTAAGACAGCTCTAAGCACTTATATGGATATCCTGGGTCAATCGGCAGTACTGGTCGCGATCACGAGCTTCGCGCTGGGGTCTTCCGTCATCGTGAGAAACTTCCGCAACAAGCTCTATCTCGCGTTCGCGGGTGTGACCTTGCTTGTGGCGCTCTGGGCGCTTTTCTTCTTCCTCGAGCGCGTTTACGGCGGCGTTTTCTACAGGCTGCATCTGACCTGCAATGTCTGGCTCGCCCCGGCCGGCATCGGAATGATCCGGGTCCTCGTGCGCGTGAAGAATCGCGTGAGCGGCCGCCTCCGCGATCTTTCCATCCTCCTGGCTTGCGCGCTCACGGTGGTTTTGTTCTTCGGCCTCGATCGTGAATATCCATGGCTCGCGCAGACCGTGTACTTCGCGCCCGTCCTCGTCACGGTGCAGATTCTTCAGCTCATGTGGATCGACCAACGGATCAAGCGGGGAGCTCGGTTAGCGCCGAAGGCGCCCACGGTGGGTTTGGTTCGCCGAAGCATCATCTACATCGGGGCGTTGCTCGCCCTGGCCACTTCCACGATGGACCATGTGCCGTTCACGGGCCGGGTGATTCCGGCGATCGGCAATCTCGTTTTGTGCGTCTACCTCTACTTCGTGAGTCAGGCGGTATTGCAGCAGCGCCTGCTGAACTTCGGGGCGTTGATCACGCGTTTCCTCGTACTTGCGGGCGCCGCCCTATCATTGACCGCGGTATACGGCCTGCTCGTCGGCTGGGTCGCCGACAGCCCCGGCCTTTTTCTCCTGAATTCTTTCATCGCGTCCCTCACGATTCTGCTTCTCATGGAGCCGCTTCGTTCGGTCGTGCGATTCATGACGCAGCTGTTTCTCGCGCCCGAACAGCGGCGGCTCGAACTTGCGATTCGTGAATCGCAGGGACGGCTCGCCGGCATCGTCGATGCCGACGAGCTTTACGACGAAATCTTGATGACGGCGGCGAACGCGCTGTCCCCCGAACGCTCGGCGGTTTTCGCGCTCCGTGCGGATGGCGCGGTTTTTCAGCGCGCGCGCGCCTGGGGCGGCGAACTCAAGCCGGCTCCCGGCCAGAAGACCGTGCGTGAACTGCTGGCGACATCGCCGCTCCTGGAGGAATGTGTTCGTCTCAAAACCAAAGGGGAACTCCCGATTCTGCTCGATCAGATTTTGGAATCCGAAAGCGACCGCTTGGCGAGCCGTAAGCAGCGGGATTCGCTGAACGTGGTTTTGCAGGGACTCCGGGCGCTCGGCTGCAATCTCATGATCCCTCTCTTTGACGGCAACAAGGCCATCGCATTCGTCACGCTCCAGGCGCCAAAGCCGCCGGAGCCCTGGGGCGGAAACTGGTCCTTGCTGCCCATACTTTATCCCTACTTCGAGCAGGCGGCGCTCACGCTTCGAAGCCTGGAAGTATTCGCCCGCGCGCGGGAAAAGGAACGGCTCGCGGAACTCGGAGAAATGGCGGCCGGGCTCGCCCACGAAATTAGAAATCCGCTGGGTGCGATCAAAGGCGCGGCGCAGTTTCTAGATCCCGACGCAAACCGGCCCGATAGCAAATTTTTGAAAATTATCGTGGAGGAAACCGATCGCCTGAACCGCGTGGTGAGTCAGTTTCTTGATTTCTCGAAACCTTGGCGGGCGGAACTCGCGGTTTTCGACTTGGGAGTCCTGGCGCAAAAAACCGTCGACGCGACGCGGCCCGGGATTCCGGCCGGAGTCGGTCTCGAATTCCGCGCCCCCCCCCTGTCGATCTGGGTGCGTGGCTCGGCCGAGCAGATTCAGCAAATCCTCATCAATCTGATTCAGAACGGCGTAAAAGCCCTCGACGGGAAGCCGAATGGCACGGTTCGAGTGGAAGTGGGCGATTCGGCCCGGGAGGCCCATCTCTCGGTAACCGATGACGGACCCGGGATCCGCCGGGAGAACCTCGACAAGATCTTCATTCCGTTCTTTACTACCTCTCCGAGCGGCACGGGGCTCGGACTCTCGATCTGCCAGAAGATCGCCGAGATGCACGAGGGCCGGATCGAAGTGATCAGTGAAGAAGGGCAGGGCGCGCGTTTCAACGTGATCCTGCCGAAACGAAAGTAAGATCGAGCTCCATCTCTATGTCGAATGGTCAGATCATTGTCATCGATGACGAAAAAAACATCACCTTGGTGATCCGCGCGGTCCTCGAGCGCGAGGGCTTCCAGGTCCGCACCTTCAACGATTCGGCTCAGGCGCTCGCCGCCTTCGAGGACGAAGGCTTGGAGGAAATCGATGCGGTGGTCACGGATCTTTACATGCCCGGGCCGACCGGCATGGACGTTCTCGAATGGGTCAAGGCGAATTACGCGCAGATGCCCGTCGTTTTCATCACCGCTTTCGGAACCGTGGAATCCGCCGTGACCGCGCTAAAAACCGGTGCCTTCGACTTCGTCACCAAACCGTTTGAACAGACGGAACTGCTCGGCGTGATTCGCAAAGCCGTGGCAACTCATCGACGTCGCCAGCAGGAACCGCTCCCGCTTTCCAACTTGAGCCGTAAAGGGGTGCCGCAGGGATTCGAAGTGTCGATTTCGTCCATCATCGGCTCAAGCGCCGTCATGCAGGACGTCTTCAAGGTCGTGAACAAGATCGCGGCCTCGCCGTCGACGGTGCTCGTGACCGGTGAAAGCGGGACCGGCAAGGAGCTGGTGGCGCTCGAAATTCATCGTCTGAGTCCGCGGGCCAAAAAGCCTTTCATCAAGATCAACTGCGCGGCGATCCCGGCCACCTTGATCGAAAGCGAACTCTTCGGTTACGAAAAAGGCGCGTTCACGGGCGCGGTGACTTCCAAGCCGGGCCGTTTCGAACTAGCCCACGAAGGCACGCTCTTTCTCGACGAAGTTGCGGAGATGCCGCTCGAGATGCAGGTCAAACTTCTGCGAGTCCTTCAAGAGCAGGAGTTCGAGCGAGTGGGCGGCGTCATCAGCGTAAAAACCGACGTGCGGATCATCACGGCAACAAATCGCAATCTGGAAGACGAAGTAAAAGCTGGGCGCTTCCGCGAAGATCTGTATTATCGCCTCAATGTCGTGCCGATCCATCTGCCGGCGCTTCGTGAACGCCGGGACGACATCGACGCTCTCGTGCAATATTTTCTGCAGCAGTTCAACGAGAAGCTGACCCGAAACGTGCACGGCATCGAACCGCGTCTCCTTGAGGCGCTGCGAGCGTTCGCCTGGCCGGGAAACATTCGCCAGCTGGAAAACGCGCTCGAGCGCATGGTCCTCATGTCCGATGGGTTGGTGCTTTCATTCGTCGATCTGCCGGAAGAAATCGCGAGTGGCGTTCGTGGCGGTTCGTCCTTGAGCGACTCCGCCGAGGGACCCAACAGCTTCAAGGAGATCGTGCGGGTCAAGACTCAGACCGTGGAGCGAGAACTGATCGTGAAGGCGCTCGAGGAAACGAGCTGGAACGTTACCCGCACCGCCGAAAAACTCGGACTCTCGCGCAAAGGATTGCAGCTCAAGATCAAAGAGCTCGGCGTGAAGCGGCCTACGTAGCGGTGTCCGGCACTGAAGTCGCGCCCAGCTGGGGCAGCCCCGTCCCATATTGACCCAGACTAGGGGCCTTTCCCGAGCAGGCTGTAAATGGACCTTGGATCCTATTTTGCAAATAGGGTCGGACGTGAACTCCTCGAGTCGACTCTTTCGTCCGCAGACAGGATCAATCAGGCCGTATTCTGGCTCAACCGCCATTCGCGTACGAAAACTCGCGAGCACTCAAAATCAAGATCTGATCAGTTTCGTCAACCAAGCGGACTATCCGTGCGTGGCAGCGCGGGCGGCAATCAAAACGGATGAATACCGAATCGGAGTTTACGGGAAGCTCGGGTCCGGAACTTTCGCGCACGACTTGGCTCGTGATCTGGCGCTTTTCAAGCACGAACAGAGCGTATCCAAGTCTCGATTTTTGAGTTTCATCGCGACTTATGAAGGAAGTCGGTTTCGGACGGAGTCGGATTTCGAAAATGCGCTTTGGCGTGAACTTTCAGCTGTCGCTTCGGTTCCGGAATTCGAAGCGCCTTGGGATCCGCTGTTCAGTGCCAACCCGGAAGATCACAAGTTTTGCTTTAGCTTCGGGGGAGGCGCGTTTTTCGTGGTCGGGCTTCATCCGAAAAGCTCCCGAAAGGCCCGGCGCTTCACCATCCCCGCCCTGATCTTTAACTTGTACGATCAATTCGAACAGCTGGATGAAGAAACGGAATTTTATCCGATGGTGAAAACGAATCGCAAGCGGGACATCGCATTTCAAGGCAGCGTGAATCCCATGGTCGAAAGGTATGCTGAAGAATGGGAAAGCATTCAGTTTTCCGGCAAGGATAATCCACCCGAGTGGAAGTGTCCCTTCAAGCGAGGCGGCGGTCCGGCGGAGTCTTCGTCGTGAAGGGCGTCCTGGCTCCGCAAACTGGAACGGCCTTCGTGCTCAAGGCAGGAATGAAACTGAAGGTCGTCGATTATTTCGGCGCACAAGTGTCGGATCTGTTCTGCTTTTCCGAAAACGATCAGGGCGAATGGCTTTCATCGGGACGCTCCATTGATTACAACGACACCCTGTTTTTAAGCACGGGACATCTGCTTTATTCCAATCGAAGCGGCACCATGCTTAAAATCGTGGAAGACACGTGCGGACGACATGATTTTCTAATGCCGCCGTGCAGCTTGCAGATGTTCAGGATCGTCGCCGGAGATGCGGCCTATCATCCGAGCTGTCACGAAAACCTCGCCTTGGGTTTTGAGAAGTTCGGAATCCACGCCGATGAAATCGCGACTACTTTCAATATCTTCATGAACGTGAGCGTGGACCCCGAAGGAAAAATAGGAATTCTTCCGCCGCTTTCGCGGGCGGGGGATTTCATCGTTTTTGAAGCGATGATGGATTTGGTGGTCGGCTTGACCGGGTGTGCCCACGAAGGCTCCAACGCGGGAACCTGCAAAGCCGTCCATTATGAGATCTCGGGACCACCCTCGGTGTCACCGAACCCGTAAAGCTTCGACTGGCGAGATCGGCATTCGCGAGTTGATGAAGATCGTTCGGACATGCCAATTATGAGGATCGAAGGGCACTCCCGTTCTCCGCACGGCCTCCAGACACTTGCGGATGATCTCATGGCGAGCCGGGTCGAGCTCCGTAGCATTGGCCCAAGAATTCCCGGTCTGAAGATTATCGTTGAGCATATACATGAGACTTCCGGCACCGTCTTCCTCGAACGGACGCCGGTTCGGCGGCGGCTTTACGTCGACCAGATTGAAGCGTTTTCTTCCGACATCGATGAGGAGGTTCTGAACGTTATCCAAGTCGGGGTAAAAACCCGTTTTGCGAAGTCGTTCGATCAGAAGCACGAACCGGTCGTAGGATTCCTGCGGCATCGCCGCCGCGCTTCGAAGGGTGTCAGTCGGCCGGATGGCCAGCGCTCCGACAGGAATCCCCTCCTGCTTTCGTAATATTTTTACTAAACCGATGGTCGCGACCGCCTGTCCGATATTTTCGTCGGGCAGTAGATCAACGACTTTTTCGAGATTTCCGGAAAAGGGTGGCTTCTGCGAATGTCTCACTTTGACTACGAAGTCGGGTACGGACGGAATGGAGTACACGGTCCCCTCGCCTCCGACACCGATGCGATTTTTCGGTTGAACCACGCGTTCAAAAAAGTCTTCAGGGGAGACGAAATGTTTTCGAAAGGCCGTCGCGAATTCCGTATAGCCGGCCCGCTCATGCGAAAGGGCCCGCCCATCCGTGATCTGTTTCACGGACTCAGAAATGCAGGCGGGTATTTGTGCCGAACATATTCCGGCTTCAAAAAGCGGAAGGATCAGGAACCAGGCAAAAGGCCGGTTTAGATGGGTCTTGATCATTGCATGCCGCCCGTTCATCGTTCGATCGACTTCAAAATCGCGACGAAACGTCGCGCAAGGGCTTCGCGCTCGGGACTCGCGAGCTGGACGCTCAAGCTTTCCTGGGTGATCACATCGCCGCTCCGGAGTCCAGTAGCGAGAAATATCTTATCGTCGGGAAGAAGGTGAATTTTCCATCCTTCGGCAGTCGCTTCGGAGACGGCTTGATTCCGTAGCTCCGAATGCGCGTTTTCCATGACCTGAATGGTGGATTCTTCCAGGCGGAAACGAATGGTCGATTCCGTTTCCCGCTCCGAACCGCCGAGTAGGGCGGCCGAAGCGGTTTTCGAATCTGCCTCCGCGGACGTTTCCGAGCTCTCTACGCGCTTCACGCTCGCCTCCAAGTTTCGCGCCACCGCGATCGGCGAGATTTTCGCGACGACTTCCTCCCGATCCATGACGAACAGCCCGCGCGTGAAATATCCTAGTAAAAATCCGATCAACAGCACCATCAGCGAACGAATCATTGGACAGTCTCCATGGGACTCAACCCTTGATCAGCCATGCGGCGAGCAGCCGCGAGCCTTCGACCGCGTTCGCGAGCGCCTGGCAGGTGACTTCGACCAGCTCTTTCCGGGCCCCCGCGCGCGACGGATCCCGATCAAGCAAATCATAATCCGGTTCGCCGTGTCCTTGAGGCAGATTCACGCCCGGCCACTTGAGGCTGAGCCCGAAGAAGCCCATTTCGGCTCGGCCGAGGCGTCGACCGAGCTTGAGCGACTGCTTCGCGACTTCGAGCGCGAGCTCACGAGGTGATTCCGCCCCCGGATCCCAGTGGACGGTGGTCCACCGTGCCGGGTCGTTCAAGCAAGGATTGAACGGATTGTCTTCCGAACGCATTTGCTTGGCCGTCCAACGTTCATAGGCGAAGTGGTAATTTGCGACCGTGCGCGTGCTCTCGGTCACGAGCCGAACGAAGAAACCCTGCCCAGGCTTTCCCATGTTCGAATCGAACAGTGCCGACCAAGGAATCATCGATAAGTGAGGGATCTGAACCGAATGAAAGGGTTGCGCGAGATCCTGAATGAAATGCATCGCCCATGCGAGGGTACGCGCACTCCAGATCATCTGTCCGTTTTTACGAAACGTCTTCGCTCTTTGCGAAAATAGTTCCACCCGCTCGGGTGATTGTCCGAGCGCCCGGAGCGGGATCTGAAAACTCGCGATGGGCGCCGAGACCTTCCAGCCGCCGAAATACATATGTCGGAAGCCTTGGCTGGTCGGACCGTAACTTCCTCCCATGTAACGCCGCTCAGCGGTCGGATCCAGGCTGTCGGGAAGATCCTGATCCATTCCGCGATCCGGGTCGTCGACCCAGTCGCCGATTCGCAGAAGGGCGAGCGGAACGTCGTTCGGTCCCTGCGCCATCCCGGGCCCACAGCGGTTGCTCGACGACGGAGGAAGCGTGATCGCCGGTTGCAGGCCGAGTTCCTGCGCGAGCGCGGCGTAGATCGCGAGGTCCGTGTCTTCGCACGGAGCCGGTGCGGGCTCCGCGAAGCGTTTACGTTCGAAGTCTCCGAGGGCATTCGCTACGTACGGCATGAGCAGATGGTGCTTGCTCCACGCATACGCCGGCGGGGCATCGCCGAAACCGAGACCGATGATCGCAGCACACCCGACCGCAAACGTGATTTCTCCCGTGTGCGGTCGACCGCTCACGGAAAGAGTCCGCGAAGAAGCATGGCCTTGTTCAATCGATCGACCCCTTGGATCAGGGCCGCGGTTTTCATGCCGCACTTGAACCGTTCTTTGGCTTCGATCACTTTTTTGAAAGCGTTCTCCATGACCTCCGCGAGTTTCGCGTTCACTTCCTTTTCGCTCCAGAAGAAGTTCTGTAAACCCTGAACCCATTCGAAGTACGAAACGATCACTCCGCCGGCGTTGCACAGCACATCGGGAATGATGAACACTCCCCGCGATTCGAGCTCGTGGTACGCGTCCGCGGTGATCGGACCATTGGCGCCTTCGGCGATAATCTTGGCTTTCACGTGCTTGACGTTTTTCATCGTGATCACGCCGTCGATCGCCGCGGGAATCAGAACGTCGACTTCGAGCGTGAGCAGTTCGTCGTTCGAAATCGGCTCGCACTCCGGACAACCCTTGAGTGTGCGGTGCTGATTGTAATAGGCGACGACCGCCGGAATGTTGAGGCCTTTGGAATTATAGATGCCGCCGTTGAAGTCGCTGACCGCGACGACTTTGGCGCCCATCGCGTGAATTTCCTCGGCTGCGACGCTTCCGACTTTACCAAAGCCGTGAACGGCCACGGTGCAGCTCGGACCGACTTCGAGTTTCGATTTGCCGATCTTCTTCATGTAGTGGGCGGCATGAACCACGGTATAGATGACACCGCGGCCGGTGCTTTCGGCGCGACCCAGCGACCCGCCGATTTCGACGGGCTTACCGGTGACGACCCCGGGGATCGCGAAACCTTTTTCCTGCGAAAAAGTATCCATCATCCAGGCCATGTGTTGACTGTCAGTGCCAACGTCGGGTGCCGGAATGTCCTTGTCCGGCCCGATGATCATGTTGATCTCGGTCGTGTAGCGACGCGTGAGTGATTGTTGCTCCTGGCGCGAGAGCTGGCCCGGGTCGACGCGAATCCCGCCCTTGGCGCCGCCGAGCGGGAGCCCGACGAGCGAACACTTAAACGTCATGAGCATCGCGAGGCCCGCGACTTCGGACAAATTGACTTCGGGATGGAAGCGAATCCCGCCCTTGCCGGGCCCGAGGGTCATGTTGTGCTGGACGCGGTAACCTTCGAAAACTCGGATCGAGCCATCATCGAGCCGGATCGGAACGGAAACGATCAAGGCCCGCTTTGGGACTTTGAGTCGCTCACCGATGTTCGGATCGAGGCGCATCGTGCGCGCGGCTTCGTCGAGCTGCATGACGCTGTTACGATAAAGATCGCTGCTATCCCAAAGGTGCGAACTCAAGGAGCCGGGGGCGGATGAATTTGACATAGTTCTCGAACCTTAATGGCGTTTTCGGAGTGAATCAAGACAGGCTTGGCGCTAGACTTCTGTCTAATGGCGCCTAAGATTCGTGTCGCAGTGCTCTATGGAGGTCGGTCCGGCGAACATGAAGTATCGCTCAGGTCGGCCGCCAGCGTGATCCGAAACCTCGATTCCGCGAAATATGAAATCGTTCCAATCGGGATTGATAAGCTCGGGCGCTGGCATTTGAACGATATCAAGCTCCTGAGCGCGGCCGGCGAGGTGCTGCCGATGCCGACGGATACCCCCGAGGCGACGCTCCCTCCGCGGCCCGGGACGCTGACGACTCCCCAAATGAACGGCATGAACGGGGCCACCGCCCTTTTGATCGCTGGCGGCGGCACGCGCAGGATTGACGTGGTTTTCCCCGTCATGCACGGGACCTTTTCGGAAGATGGAACGATCCAGGGCCTACTCGAGCTGGCCGATGTCCCGTACGTCGGTTGCGGAGTCCTCGCTTCTGCGCTCGGAATGGACAAGGACGTCGCCAAACGGTTGGCTCGCGACGCGGGGCTCCCCATTGTTCCATATATTTCGGTCCGGCGCGGCCAATTCAAACTGAGCGAGATCACGCCACGAGTAGAGAAGGAAATCGGTTATCCGTGTTTCGTCAAACCGGCGAACTCGGGTTCAAGTGTCGGTGTTCACAAAGTGAAGGAATCAAACGCCCTCAAACCCGCCATCGAAGACGCGTTCCAGTACGACACGAAGATCCTGATCGAAAAAGGCATCTCCGCGCGCGAAATCGAAGTCGCGGTCCTCGAGAACCCGGACGAGTCCGGGGCGCCTTTGGTCAGCGTACCGGGCGAGATTCGACCCGTTCATGAATTTTATTCTTACGAAGCCAAGTACCTCGACGCCGACGGCGCGGTGCTTTTGATCCCCGCCGATCTCGAAACGTCCGTGGTCAAGCTCGTGCAGGAGCTCGGGCGTCGAGTATTCACGACTCTCGAGTGCGAAGGCATGGCGCGGGTGGATTTGTTTTTTGATAAGCGGACGGGCGATCTCTACTTCAACGAGATCAATACGATTCCGGGCTTCACGTCGATTTCGATGTACCCAAAAATGTGGGAGGCCTCGGGCGTGTCGTATAAAGATCTGCTCTCGAAACTCATTGATCTCGCGATTTCGCGCCACAAGAAGAAAAGCAAGCTCGTGCGCGATTTTTCCCAGGCCTGAGTCGGAGACGGTAACGTCGAAGGTGCCTGTGACCGTGCCTGTGCCCCGAGTCCCGTACTTCGGCGATCAGCGTCCCTGCGCGGCCCGGTCCGCCGCTTGATCGGCATGGATCACGTCGCGTTCGCTGACAGGACCGCTGCCGCTCGCCATTTTGTAAACGATCGCGGAGACGCCACCGCCGATGGCCCGTCCGGCCGCCGATCCGACCATTTTTACATTGGCCCAGCCGCGGCCGAAGCTATGGGCCCAGCGTTGGTAAAATCTCTCATCCGACGAGAGATTTAAGCGCTCTCGGGTCATGCGGCAGTCAGCCTGCTTGGAACCTTGGCCGAAGCTCGTGGACGCAAGCTTTGCGACGTATTTCGCGTCGTAATGGATCCTCCACGACGGCGGAGAAAAATCGGGGTCCGCGTTTTTGAGCAGAAGCACGCTCGTCAAGGCCGGGTCGCAGGCGTTCGCGGCGATATGAAGCGCCGTCTGGCTGTGATTGACGACATCGACGCGGGCATGATGAGCCAGGAGCACTTCCGCGTAGGCGACGGATTGGTTTCGGTCCGCCGAATCATAGGCCTGCTTGGCAGCCTGAATCAGCAAGGGTTCAGAGTTCGGGAGGCCGTTCGTATGCGCGCCGCGCTTGAGTAGATCGTCGAGCACCTCAACCGAGCCGCGGGTGCCGATCAGCTGTGACGCCTGGATAGTCAATCGTTTGCGATGCTCGGCGACGAGGACAAGTGATTTTTTGCAATCTTTGGCGAAAGCGTCTTCGTCCAGCGGATGCCGCACGACATAGGTTTGCCCGGCTAATGGATAACCATCCGGCGCCTTCAGTGCGCCCTCCCAGCAGGCCGGAAGTTTGATCGGATCCGCGAACGCCGAGGCGGCGATGCAAAGGGAGCCGAAGAGAAAAACCCATGCGGTGGACTTCGATCGTGGGGTTGCCATGATCAATTATAGAGCAGGTGGCGTGCCAGGCGAAAGTCAGGGTTGGGTACTGTATTTACGGGGGAAACCGAGCTCAGGCTGTCAAAAGTTTAGTCGCGAGAAAACGGGGCGGGAATGTGTCTGGTCGGACCCGAACTCAGAGCGACATACTGCGATTCCGAGCCGGCCTCCTTCGCTGTATTTGGAAGTGTCCTGGCTGAAGTTTTTTCGGCTGTCCGCGAACGACAGACCCTCGCGGATGTGCGAAACGAAATCTTTGCTTTCGTAAGCGACTCCGATCATTCGCGGCATGCTGCGCGCCATCCGTTCGTCGCCGGACGACTGATAGTGGCAGGCCAGATAAGCCGCGGTAAATTGATGTCGGTGATACGTGCTCACATCAGTCCCGCCGATCGTGAGCCGCATTTTTTTTGATAGCGCGAGTTCCCTGACGTCCCTGAAGAAGTCGAGCAGACGCTTGCGCTCGTTATAAAGTTTGCGAGCGTCGTTCGGCGAAAGCCCTTCGCGTAGCGCCGACTGCCAGGCTTCGTCCGCATAGGAATCCACGCGGCCCACGAGCGACTTCTCGGCACCGTAGAGATAAGCCAAATAGCCCATCATCATTTTGGGTGAAGCCAACCCGGTAGCCTGGACGCCCGCGGATTTGAATGTGGCGGCGAGATCGATGCTGGTTTCCTTGCGGGCGATCTTTTCCTGAATTTGATTGCCCAATAGATAAACGAAGCTCTGAAGTCCCTGGGTCGTCAGACTGGAATTCATCCGATGATCCGCGGTGATTGCGCCATCGATGTAACGATCGGCGGCATAACAGGGATTTGCATCGAAATAACCTTGCGACCCGTCGGCGGTCCAATTGCGTTCGTTGGGCGTGAAGCAATGAGGATCGATTCCGTGCGTGATCTCCTCGACCACACGTTGGCAACCCGAAGGCGAAGTCCGCCGAGTGAACGCGTCTTTCGCGGCATGCCCGATTCCGCAGGCGATGCGGGCGACGCGTTTTATCGTGCGGAATGGCTTTCGTTCATCGTGCCTTTGCTTGGCGACCGCTTCGTTGAGTTCCCGGGCGCAGTCGGCGACCCGCAGGCGTTCGGTTTCGGAAAAAAGGCGCATCATCTCGAGAATACCGGGCGTGTAGTAAGTTCCCGTTCCATTCAGAACGGGGAGCGCACGATGAACTTGGGCGAGGCTGTGAATGTCCTCGAGATTGGATCCGGTGCCGCCCTTGGGACAGCTGAGAAGCCGGATGACTTCGCCGGTGAGCGTGTCGTTCGAGCGCAGGGTCAGTTCGAGTCGTGCGGCGAGCCGGTCGATTGCGGGGCCGCGAGTTCGTCGCGCGCACCGCTTAAGGCCATCGAGCCGGTACCCGAGCGTGTGATTGATGCGCTTGAGGAGGATCCGCTCACGAAAGAGAAAAAGTTCGGGACTTTCTCCGTCTCCCTCGGCCCAGGCGAATCCGGGGCGCAGGGGCGCCGCCAATAACAAGCCTGCGAATACCAGCGTACGAGCGCGTCCCCTCACTCTCAAATTGTACCAGATGTAGGCCCAACGAAAAAAGGGAGCCTCTTTCGAGGCTCCCTTTCAACTTTCATCAAAGTGATGCTGATTAGCTTAGTAGCCGCTTGAAGTCGTGCTGCCGGACGGAAGGGGCCTGTACGGCGGGACGATGATCGCCGCACCGCCTTCGCGGGTACGGCCGACGGTGACGAGCGGAACATCAAACGTGTCTTGATGGGCGCCGCTGTTGGACTTCACGCGGATCGTGATGACCTGATAAATCGCTTCGCCGCTCTCGGTATAGAGGAGGCGCTTGGGGATCGTGAATGATCCGCCGCGGGTTCCGTCTGCACGATCCTGGAGCCTTTTTTCAGGGTAACTGATGAGGGCGCTCGAATTGGCTATGATGTCGAACCTAGAGCAGTCGCGGACATCCGCGAACACGATGTTCACCTGCGTGCCGTTGCCCTGAGGCGACGTCGTAGCATTGGCAGTGCCGCCGCAAGATCGCAGATCGAGCGCATGCGCGCTCGCCGAAGTAACCAGAGCCACGAGAACCGCTAAAAACATTCCCTTGAATTTCATTTTCATTTCCATCTCTTTCTCTCTTGAGAGCTAGAGCAAGGGATGTTCCACGCGACCCATGGGTGACGAGGTATGAAATCATTTTGGAATTTACGTTCAGCGATCGATCAGGCGTGTTTAAAAATATGGGTCTTCTCCAATCTGAGTGGGTAAGAAACACTAGTTTTGGTGGTTTCAGAGCCGTTTTGTAGCCCTCTATCGCCTCTTGACGGCCTTGAGTTCGTTGGCATGATGCTCTCATGCCTAAAC